>Ga0209425_10002879_pt1 | contig 18690 bp, 7 predicted proteins | sample COG_05_FD_184749 | JGI IMG/M metagenome (GOLD analysis project Ga0209425, IMG submission 184749) | Pelagic Microbial community sample from North Sea - COGITO 998_met_05 (SPAdes) (version 2) | ecosystem: Environmental > Aquatic > Marine > Neritic zone/Coastal water | place: Helgoland, sampling...
GAAGAAGAAGCCGAAAGCGCCCAAGCCCGCGCCGCCCGCCGCGAAAGGTCTCGGGGGGATGGGCCTCCCGCAGAAGAAAGAGAAAGCCCCGGAGGGTCTCGGCGGTCTCGGGCTGAACGTCAAGGACACGAAGAAGAAGGACACGAAGAAGACGGATCCCTCGCTCCCGGCCAGTATACAAGCCAACATAAAAGAGCTCCAGGCCCAGCTGGACAAGAAAAAGGTCCAGCTGGAGGTTGCGAACAAGCTGATCAAGACGATGAAGGAGAACGAGAAGGCGCTCGAGGTTAAACTCTCCGAGTCTTCCCCCGGGGATGCGGATGTCGAAAAGATCCGAGCCGACGCTAACCAAAAGATTGAGAGGGCCGAGGCCGCCTTCAAGGAAAAAGAAGCCGAGCTCGAGCGGGTTCGCGCTGATGCCAACGATAAGATCGAAAAGGCCGAGGCGGCGTACAAGGAGAAGGACGCAGAGCTCAAGGCTGCGCAGACGGCGGGCGGCGCGGGCAAGGGCAAGGGCAAGGGTAAAAAAGGTGGCAAGAATAACGGAGACGACGACGTCGAGAAGATCCGCGCGGATGCCAACGCCAAGATACAAAAGGCGGAGACCGCCTACACACAAAAGGAGGAGGAGATCGAACGCCTCCGCGCGGATGCCAACGCCAAGATCGAGAAGGCGCAGGCGGCGTACAAGGAGAAGGAGGATGAAATCGCGACGCTGCGCTCCGCCGCCAACGAAAAGATTGAAAACGCCGAGAAGGCGGCGAAGCGCGGCGTCGACGATGCGGCCCGGGCGCTCGAAGCCTCCACCGCGCTGACCGACGAGAAGGACCGGCTCACCCAGGAGGTTGATCGACTCAACCAGATGCTGTCCTCGTCCGACGGGGGGAAGGCTGGTGACGTGTCTTCCCAGCCGGGGCCCGCCGGGGCGGTTGCCGCCCTGGAGCGGACCCTGGCGGAGGCGGAGTCCTCCTTCGCGCGAGAACGCGAAGCCCTCGCGGGCGACGTCGCGGCCGCCAGGTCGGAGGCGAAGGACGAGAAGGTCTCGAGGGAGAGCGCCGAGGCGGACGCCAAGTCTGCCAAATCCGACGCCGAAACGCAGCGCGCCGCCGCGCTCGCCGCGATGACCGAGGTTGACAAGGTCAAGGCCACAGCCGCGGAGATCGACGCGCAGCTTCAGGAGACCGTGCGCGATGCAGACGGGCTTCGCGAGGAATGCGCGCGCGCGAAGACCGCGGCGAAGGACGCCAAACGTAAGCTCGACGAGATGACGAAAGAACGAGCGACGACGGAACGGTCATCCGCGGAGTCCGCCGCGCGCGTCACCGAGCTCGAATCCGCAGTCGCCTCCTTGGAGGGTGAGCTGGTCAAGACGGCCGAGGACTTACGGGAGACGGGCTTACGTCTGGAGCGCGCCGAGGCTGTCGCGGACGTCGCCGGGGACAAGGACCAGGTGTTGTCTGAGGCGAGGACGGCGAAACGCGACGCGGAGGAGGCGGCGGATGCGGCTCTGGTCTCGGCCCGCGCGGCCAAGGCAGAAGCCGAAGCGGCGAGGGCCGACGCCGAGACCGAGGCTAAAACGGCCGCGTCGCTTCGCGCACAGCTGACCGAGCTCCACACGAAGGTGGCCGCGCTGGAGCAGCGACTGGAGACGACAAAGGCACGCGCGGACTCGGCAGAGAAGGCCAATAAGAGCCTGAGCTCCGTCGAGACGGCGCTCGCGGCGGCGAGGACGGAACACGCGGCGGAGAAATCTCAGATGCGGTCCGCCTGGGACGAGGAGCGCGACGCTCTCAAACGCGAGCTGGATGCGCTGTGGGAGGCCAACTCGGAGGATGCCGCGAGGGAGACCGCGCGCGACTCCGGGGTGGCCAGGCGGATCTCCGAGCTCGAGCACACCGCCGAGGAAGCCGCAGTCGCCGCCGCCGAGGAAAAACGCGTCTACGCCGAGAGGTACGCCGCGCTGTCAGCCGACTTCGAGGCGAGCGCCGAGCGAAACCTCGTTCTGGAAACTGAGTGCAAGAAACTTCAGGATGACCTGCGGGAGAGCGAGCGGAAGACGCTGGCGTCGAAGGAGGTCAACGACCGGCTCACGGAGCTCGCCGCGTCCGCCGAGGCTGAGTCGTCGGTTGAAATCGCCAAGCTCCGCGCCGAGCTCGCCGTCGCCGTCGCGGACAAGGAGACGATGTTCGCACAGACCCTGGAGCTCGAAGCCGCCACTCAGGATGCGTCCACGGCACTCGCAGACGTCAAGGCGGAGCAAGACTCGGCCGCCGCGAAGGTGGAAGCGGCGGAACGACGCCGCGACGCCGCCAAGGGCGAGGTGGCCAGTCTCGAAAAGGAACTCGCCGGGAAACGTGCAAAGATTGACTCCCTCGAGGCTGAGGTCGGAGACCTTCGCGGGAAGGAAGCCGACGCGGTCGAGACGTGCGGATCGCTGCGCGCGACGATCGCGAGGCTCGAGGCAGGGTCCACCGCTCGGGCCCGCACCGACGACGAGAACAAGCTCAAGGCGGAGATGTACGCGGTCCAGGAGGTTGAAACTCTCAAGGTTAGACTGCGGGAGGCGGACGCGATGCAGGAACGACTTCAGAAACAGGTCACGCGCGCCGAGGCTGACAAGACGGACGCGGAGACCGAACGGGAGAGCCTCAGGGAGGGTATCAACAAGACGACGAGGGAGAACCGCGCGCTCTCCGCTCGCGTCGCGCACCTCGAGGCGCAGGACGCGTCGCACGAGCGAGAAAAGAACGAAGCCCTGCGCGAAGCCGCCGCGGCGCGCGCCGAGGCGGAGGTGTCCTCGTCCGCCGCATTATCCGCTTCATCCGCGCGCGCCGCCGCGGAGCTTCGGGCGGAGGAGCTCAGGGATCAGCTCCGCGGCGCGAGGGGGGACGTGACCTCCGCCGCGGCCGCCGCGCTCGAGATGGAGAGGCACATGGGATCGGCCCAACGCGCGGCGTCGGAGTCAGCCATGAAGCTCAAGACGCACAGCGCGGGCAAGGAGCTGGTCACCTTACGTCTACGGGAGAAGACCCAGGAACTCAGCGACTTGGCGGAGACGCTCAGGGAGGAGCGGTCGCGGCGAAGGGAGCAGGTTGAACAAATCGCGGGTGAGAAGGAGACGATCCTCGCCAAGCTGAACTCGTCGGAGCGGTCAACCCAGGAACGAACCGAGGAGTTGGAGACGGCGCGCGCGGAGCTCGGTGTCGCGACGGACGAGGTGGCCAGGATGGCGTCGGAGTGCGCACTCGCCGAGGAACGCGCGGCGAAGGCGGCGGCGCGGGCGCAGAGGCTTCACGCCAGGCTCTTTCCGGATGGCGCGCCGAGCGGAACGCTGTCGGACGAATCGGATGACGACGAACGCGCCCCCGTCCGCACGGGAGGCAGCCGCCGGAAGGGCTCCTCTTCCAAGGCCCGGCTGGCGATCGTCCGCGGCACCTTGCTCGGGCATCCGTCGTTCCCCGACGGCGTGGACGTCACCGCGGCGATGCGACAGAGGTGTAACTCGGAGGATGGGGAGCGCCTCTGCGTGCGCGTCTCGGAAAATCTTCGCGAAGTTTTCGGCAATCGCTACCCCGCCGACGACGATGTACAGTCCAAGACGCACGTCCCGGGCAAGTCGGAGGGCAGACTCGTGGTCGAGTACCGCTCGACCTACTTTGGCGAGGGTGGCAACGCGCTGCGGTGCACGGTGAGGGTCGGGGGCGTGACCAGCCGAACTCCGTTTCTGACCGAGTCGATGTGGATAGAGGCCAAGCCCGCGGCGGCGGACCACGCGGCGAGGACATCCGCCGCGCGAATCAGGGACGCCGAGTCCGCGGTCGCCGCATCCAGGTCACGCGCCATCGCGCTGGAAGGTAAGGTTCGCGCTCTCACCGACGAGTTGGTGCTCGCCAAGGCTTTCGCGTCTGGCTTGGAGCGAAGGGAGCGGGAGTTGGACGGCGCTCTGGCCAAGATGCGCGCCAAGTGGGCGGCGGCGGCGGAATCCTCCGACCGGAACGAGTCCGACGCGGATCGCCACAGGAAAGCCGCGTTCGCCGCCGCGGCGGTGGCGCACAGGGCGGTGGAGGATGCCCGCACCGAGGCTGAGATCGCGGTGATGGAGGCTGTGCGGCTCGAGCGGCTGAGCGCGGACCAGCGGGCGAGGGAGATTCGACTCTCGCAGTCGGGCAAAGGGCGGGGCGTCGGATCCGCCTCGGATTCGGTCAAGGGATCCTGGGGTGAACCCGGTGTCGATCGAACCCCGTTCGTGCCCAGCCGCGAGAAGACTTCGGTGCCCGCGAAGAGCCCCGTGGACTTTGGGTACAAGTCCCGGAGCAAGGTTCGGTCGGCGATGCGAGCCGAGGCTGAGGCGTGGGAGCGCGCGCGCGCCGTCTCGGGCGTTGGAGAGTCCGCGGCGACGCGCGCGCGTGCATCGTGGGCGCGTGGCCGCGACGTACCCGAGCCGTTCATGACCCCCCGCGCGTCCCTCTCCGCGCCGAAGACGGCGCAACGGGCTTCGGCGTCAATCACTCGTCGAGATTTTCGTCTCATCGGCGCAGAGTCGCCGTCCGAGGAGGCACGACGCAGGGCGGACGCCCGCGTCGCCGCCCTGCGCGCGTCGCGTCAGTCGGCTTCACGCGACGCCGGGCCCAACTCGCCGACCAACCGCAAACCAAAGGATTCGTTCCAAAACTCGAGCTCGAGAGTCACACGGGCCATCACGCCGCGCCGCGGAGCCGGGGACGTTACGACCCCCGGCGCGGGTGTTCTGAGGAGCAAGCTCGAGGCTGCGGAGGCGAGGCTGGCTTCCGCGGTGGCGGATAGGGAGGCGAGGCTGGCGGAGGCTGAGGCTTTACGTCGACGGGCGTGGGCATCATCCGTGACGGGGTCGCGAGGCCGGGATGAGATCGAGGCACTCGCGCGAACTGTCATCGCGAAATCCGAAAAGGTTCTCCGAGAGGACGACTGATACGATGAGAGTTAGCGACGATATTATGTATCTGTAGAGAGTTAGCCCCACCAACCCTTGAAGGCCTGACCGATGTCCTGGCCGATGTTCTCCAGCGCTCCCGTCTTCTTCTTCTCCTCCGCGAGCTCCTTGCCGAGCCGAGCGTTTTCAACAACAAGCTTGTTAATCTGCTCAATCGCGGCTTCCTGGGCCCTGAGCGCCTCTTGCGTCTGCTTGGCCACCTCCCTGGCGAGCTTGACCTTCTCGACGTCAACCTTTGGGAAGGCATCCTCGCCAGGCTTGGGCGCGGCTCGCGCGGGTGACCTCGGAGGCGGAGGCAGATGGCGCATGTTCTCCTCCACCGGCGCGGATGGTTCCTCCGGCACCTCGGCGCTCGGGGGCTCGACGGTCGCCGCCTGGCGTTCCACCGCGAGCTTCAGCTCCTCCGCCTGACGCACCATCTCCGCCGCTTCTTGTTGCTTGCGCTGCATCTCCTGATGACGCTTCACGAAACCCTGCGCCGCGGCGGTCGCCACGCGCGCCTTGTCGAGCTCATCCCTGACGCTCGCCAGCTCGTCCCGGAGCTTGCTCGCCTCGCCTTCCCACCGCTCGGCAGCCTTGTTCGCCTGTTCCGTCTTGGCCGCCTCGTCGGCGAGCGCGTTCTGTGCGTCTCGCAGAAGGAACCTGCACCCGTTCAGCTCCTCCTTGGTCCGCGCGAGCTCGTCCTTCAGCTTGGTGCTGTCGCCGCCCGTCTCGGAATTCTCTTTATCGGAGCCCCCGAACGATTTGGCATTCTTGGCCGTCTCGAGAGACGTGAGCGCCGCGACGAGCTCGGCCTCGACCTTGCGGCGAATATCCTCCTTCGCGCGTTGCGCCGCCTCCGCCTCGACGAGGTCGGAGGGGAACGAGTGCACCACCGGCTTGGTGGCGGGAGGCTCGGCGGCCGCAGTCATCGAGCCCGATCCAAAGTAGTGTGGCGAAATCTGTTGGACCTGTTCGATTTCTTCCCCCCTTTGGCAGTTTGATCGTAACGCACGGAGCCGAACGCAATGGGAAAAACAGACCTCCGTTCTCGAGTCCTTGAGCCAATCCAAAAACTGCCAGAGCAACTAAAAAAAGTCAACTCTTTTGTATTTTGGCATCGCCGAGACGGCACGGCACAAGTCCAAGCACGCACGACCTTGAGTGACCTCCCGGCGACCCTTCGAGGATCGTTAATCGCGTTATCCACCCCGGATACGCGTCGGAACCCCTAAAAACCCGCCTCCGGTTCATCTGCGACCCTCACGCGTCGCTCATACCACGCACCACGCCGCGGGCTCGATAAATAATCGCTCGAGACAAGACGCGCCGCGCCGCTGGAGCAGACACGCCCGACACGCGCCATGGAGAAGTATAAGCGAGTCAAGGTGCTCGGAAAGGGCTCGTTCGGCCACGCGGTCCTCGTGACCGTCGCCAAGGATCCGAGCAAGCAGTACGTCGTGGTGCGTCACCCGCCCATCACCGCCCGGCCGAGAGCCTCCGATGGAGAGTCTCGGCGGTCAACAAAATCCGTGTCAACAACGTCCGCTGACCCCGCCCCCGTCCATCGTCCAAACAGAAAGAGGTGGACATGTCGAAGATGCCCAAGAGCGAGAGGGAGGCTAGTTTACTGGAAGCGAAGCTCCTCGGCGCGCTGCACCATCCCAACATCGTCACCTGCTACGAGTCCTTCACCGAGCGCGGCAGGCTGTGCATCGTGATGGATTATTGCGCCGGCGGCGACATGTACATGCGGCTGAAGCGCCAGAAGGGCGTCCCCCTCGCGGAGGACCGGATCCTGGACTGGTTCACGCAGATGTGCCTCGGCTTGAAGCACGTCCACGACCGCAAGGTGCTGCACAGGGACCTCAAGACCCAGAACGTCTTCATGACGGCGGATGGCCGGTGCAAGCTCGGGGACTTTGGCGTGTCCAAGGTGCTCAGCGGCACCACCCAGCTCGCTCAGACCGCGGTGGGCACGCCGTACTACCTCTCGCCGGAAATTTGCGAGAACAAGTCGTACGATAACAAGAGCGACGTTTGGAGCCTCGGGTGCGTGCTGTACGAGATGTGCTCGCTGCAGCACCCGTTCGAGGGTGCCAGCCTGAAGCTGCTCATCGTCAAGATCCTTCGCGGCAATTACACGCCGGTGAGCTCGAGGTACAGCCGCGCCGTCAGGGATGTCATCGCGCAGATGCTGCAGAGGGACCCCGCGCGTCGACCGAGCGTGAACGAGATCCTATCGAAACAGCCGTTCAAGGACAGGGCCAAGCGGTGGCTCGACGAGGACGTACACGCGGATGAGTTCAGTCACACCGTCATACACCGCAAGCCCGGCGCGCCCGCGTCGAGACGGACACCCGCGTCGGATCACAACTCGAAAATCGCGGGCGGCGGCGTCCGGCTATCCCCGCCCAGAGCGAGACCGGCGCCGTACCCTTCAGGCGGCGAGGGCGTACCCACCGCCCAGAAGGCACCTGGTAAGCCTTCGGATCCTCCGAAGCCTCCGCCGAGCCGCGGCGGGCTCATCGGTCGCGAGCGGCCCCCGACGGCGGTCGCCGCGAGGGACCCGCCTGCTCGGGGCGCCAAGGACCCGAAGGTTGCGTTCACTCCCCCCGTGCACCGGGTGGGCGCGCGGGGCGGCGGCGTGCCCATCTGGGCCGCACACGCGGCGAACAGGGCCAGACCTTACGACCCCGTCCCGTTGCCCTCGCGCGCCCAACCGCGGAACGAACAGCATCCCAACTTTCCATCCCGGGCGCAGTCCGCCGCCGCCGACGCCGCCAAAGCCCGCCGCGAGGCTGAGGAGATCAACCGTCGCCGCCGCGAGCAGGCGCTCGACGAGCGGCGGCGCAAGCTTCGCGAGGAGGAGGAGGCTCGCATGGCTCGTCGCAAACGGGCGGATGAGGCGCGAGCGCGGGAGAGGGAGGATGCCGAGAAGCGGCGAGCGGCTGAGCGCGAGGAGGCTCGACGGGAGTTTCTCAGGCGGCAAGCCGAGGCTCGGGCGAACAAGCAACGCGCGCAGATGGACCTGGGGAACCAGCCCGTGGAGGTTTTGGTTCCCAAGCGTACCTCACCGGCGGCGCCTCCGAGACACTCGGCGCCGGCGTCCGTCGACACTCTGCCCAGGACGCAGGCGACGAAGAAGCGACCGTCGCCGCCGCCGAGCGCGGCGCCGTCCCGCCCGGCGCCGACGAACGATCCGAACAACCGGAAGCCCGGAACCGCGACGAGCGACTCGCCGACACACGCGCCGTCCATCTCGCCCCCGCCCAGCGCGTCGTCGTCGCCCCCGCGCAAGAAACTCTCGCCCGATCGACCGGAGTGGCACGCGGTGACGACCGACCAGACGGGACCGAGTGGCGCGGACAGACCGGACAGCCGACAGAATCCGGTGGGCGGGCGCGTCGCGGGATTTGTCAAGGTTGGCCAGGCTCCCACGCGTCAAGACGGCTTCGTCAAGGTTGGGGTGACGACCAGGGAGCCGTCGGCGGCGGATGCGAGGCGACGAGTCTGGGAAGAGAACAAGGCTGCCGCCGAGCGTAACCGCGCGAGGGCCGAGGGGAAAGCCACGTCAGCTCCCGATACGATCGATCTGCCCCCGCCGCGTGAGTCCCGTTCCTCGTCGCCACAAACGCAAGAGCGCGCGTCTGACCCGCGCCGGGAGGTTTGGCTCGAGAACAAAGCCGCCGCCGAGCGTAACCGGGAGCGTGCCGTGGCGGACGCGCGCGGCGATCACCGCGGCTCGCCTCCCGGGGTGGAGGTCCACGCGGATGTTAACGGCGCGAGGGTGTTTGTGGACGCACCGACGGGCTGCGTGCTGGGCGCGACGACGTGCGAGCCGGAGGAACTGGCGGCGAGGCTCGGGACGATCATCTCAGACGGGGCGGACGACGACGACGATCCGATGACCATCAGGGCGGGATCCGCGCTGTGCTCCGGGGAGGACGACGGGCGCGGTGACATCGCCATGACGGAGGCTGAGACGGACGGCGTGGTGCCGGAATGCGACGGGGCGACCGCCTCGGACGCCACCTCGGCTGAAAAGTCAAAGTCGGGGAGAAACGCAAAGTCGTCAAAGTCAAACACAGACGGGGGGAAACATTCGGTGGCAAACACCGACTCGACCGTGTCCCTCGACCACGACAGCACGTTCATCAACCCCGCCAAGTTTTACCTGGACGGAGCGACGGTGAGACTGAACGACGTGGACGACACGAGCTGCTTGTCCGACAGGGTCGAGGCGCTGCGGGTGCACCTGGAGCGGAACTTGGGCCAAGAAAAGTTTGTAGCCGCGTACAGGGCTCTGGACAACCTGAACGAGTCGGACGACGAGGACAAAGTCGTGGGTTCCCTGTGCGACGTGATGGGGGAGGATATCTCCTACCTGGGGTTGATCCACCAGCTGCTGGTGTGCGAGGACAGCATGCACGCGGCGAACGAGGGAGTGGAGGTTTAGATCGATAATCAGGTGCCAACAAATCAGTGGCCGTTGTAACGCTTTTGCGTATGTCCAATTAACCCAAGAATGACGGTCTGATTTCCGAAATTCGGCAAAATTTCGTGACACGTGCAGCCTCGGTATTTTGGTCGTAGCCGTCCACCGCGCTCCGTGCAGCCATATATCGACGGAGCGTCCGCGCGAGCGCCGCATCCCTCGACGTACATCTTGAGCGACGCGTCATCGCCGTTGAACCGACACACGCTTGACGCCATGCCTTCGAAGCAACTCCCCACCGTGGGGCAGATCCTCAACGAGGCGCAGATCTCGCTGACCGTCCATCGCAAACTGGTCAAGCAGATGACCAGCGTGCGACACGCGACGCCGGACACGTTCCTCCCCGAGCTGTGCAACTGCATCCTTCCCGTGCTCCTCGAGTTCAAGGTACGCGCACGCCGCACGCGATGAAGCACGATACATTCGACGGACGGGGAGCGGACCCGCGGGGACGACGCCCCACCGCGGGGCGTTTCCCGTCCCATTTCTTTCAAGGGGACCTAAATCCCCCGCGCGACGCGCCCGCCCCGACTCGCGACTTCACGCGCGTATCGCGTTCGACTCGGCACCTCACGACGCCAACACACCTCTGACACGTCTTCCATTCCCCATTTCGTCGCCACAGAGGGACCTGTGCGCCGAGCGCGTGGTCCGATTCCTCGTCCATTTCACCGCGTCGAGAACCCCCGGCACCGAGGAGGAGGCTGACGAGTTTTGCGAAAACTTCCTCGGGTTCCTTCTCAACCTGGCCACCGCCAAGGACAGGGCCATTCGGTTCCGCGTGTGCCAGCTCGTCGCCGGTGTCCTCAACGCCCTCGGCGTCGAGGCTGAGATCTCCGACGACCTCTACGAGCGCATGGAGGACGTCATGCTCGACCGACTGAGGGATAAAGTTCCCGTCGTTCGAGCCCAGGCGGCGCGAGCGCTGAGCCGGCTTCAGGACGGCGGCGAGGATGGCAACTTCAGCGATGACGTCATCACCACCTCCTTCATCACCCTCCTCGGCGCCGAGAAGAACAAGGACGTCCGCAAGGCGATCCTCGGCTCCCTCGCCATCTCCGACTTTACCATCCCCCACGTCGTGGAGAGGACGAGGGACGCGTCCGAGGACGTTAGGCGAGTCGCGTTCCTCGCGCTCACCTCCAAGGTTCCCGTCGCGTCCATCTCCATCGCCCTGCGCGCCGCCGCCGTCCGCCGCGGGCTCGCCGAGCGATCCGACGCCGTCCGGGGCGCCGCCATCGGCATGCTCAAGAGGTGGCACGACGCCTTTGAGGGGGACGTCCTGGCGCTCATCGCGGCGCTCGACGCCGAGTCCAACGAGGACGTCGCCGCCTCCGCCGTCCGCGCGCTCATCGAGTGCGGCCGCGTCAAGCTCGGCGACGTGGCGCAGTCCGCCGTCGACGGGAACGCGGCGAACGGTGGTTTGCGCCGCGCGAATGATGCGGAGCTCATGGCCCCCGAGGCTGCCGTGTACTGGCGCGTCGTGTGCGAGGAGCTTCAGGCGGCGGCTAGCGAGTCCGGCGCCCAGGCGGCGTCTGCGGTGGGCCAGCGCCAGGTTGTCTCCGCGGCGGTCGCGGGCGAGAAGCTCGAAGCGCTCGAGGGCGTGCTCCCGGTCAACGCGATCGACCTGCTCGACCTCATCTCCAAGCACGCGCGCGAAGGGGCCAAGTTTGTCGCCAGGCAGCTCCTCCCGCTCCTCGACCTGATGGACATGGCGGATGCCGCCGCGAGGAAGGGCACCGCCGCCCTGTGCGACGCTCAGCTTCGCGCGCCGCCCCAGGCTGCCGACGAGTGCCACCTCGACGTGTGCGGCGCCGTGTCCTCCTACGCCAAGGGTGGCGACGGTCGATGGGAGCGTTCGCTCGTGACGGTGATGAAGTCCTGCCACAACTCCCCCTCCGACGCCGCCGCCGCCGTGTTCGCCTGCGCCGACGCGCTCATCGAGGACGTGGGCACCCCCGACGCCCACGCGCAGGCTCTATTCCTCGCGTCACTCGTCCTCGAGGAGTGCCCCAGGCACGTCGTCGACGCGGACGTCGTCGAGGCGCTCATGGCCACACTCGTTCGCCCCGGGGTCACGTCGACTTCAGCCGCCGTTCGCCGCGAATCCGTGCGATGCCTCGGATTGGTCGGTATCGTCTTTGGCGTCCGTGCGGATGACGGCGAGTGCGTCCGCGTGCTCCGCGCGGCGCTCTGCGGCGATTGCCCCGCCGTGCGTGCCGTCGCCGCCCGCGCGCTGGGTGACCTCGCGCTCCTCTACGGCGTCCAGGCTCTCGACGAGCACAACCCCTCGGCTGAGGGGTGCGAGCCCGCGCAGGCTGCCCTCGCGGCGCCCCTCGAGACGGCGCTCCTCGAGGCTGTCGACGAGGAGTACGGCGACGACGTCGAGAAGAACTCCCAGGATGAGGTTGACGAGAGCGACATGCTCACCGGGGGCGCCGCCGCGGCTGACGCCGAGCGCGACGCGTCCGTGGCCACCGCCGCGGGTGAAGCGTTGGCCAAGCTCATCCTCCGCCGGGGGGTCCGCGCGGTTGCCGACCCGGCCGCGGTGGTGGCCAGGCTGGTGCGATGCTACTTCAACGTGGACGCGCGCCGCCGGCCCAGGATGGCGCAGTGCCTCGCCGTGTTCTTCCCCGCCATCGCCTCCGCGCCCGCCGACAGGCGCGCGCTCGTCGCCAAGTCCTCGCTCCTTTCCCTCAGAAACGGCGCCAAGGACAAGGGCGTGGCCAAGGTTGCGTCCTACCTCGCGCACCTCCTCGCGTGCAACACCCAGGAGGTGGAGACGAAGGAGGAGAAGGACGGTGTCATGCAGAGCTCGACCAAGTCCGTCACCGCACCCGCCGTCGGTGGCGCCGCGCTCGTCGCCGAGCTCGCCAAGGAGGCTCTCGCCGTCACCTTCCGACCCGCGCCCACCGTCGCCGCCGAGAAGCAGCTCACCAAGGCGTACGTCGCGGCGCTGGCCAAGCTCGCCGCCGCCGTGCCCCTCGCGCCCATCTCGGTGCTCGAGGATGCCGAGCAGCGCGCCGCCGCGCGTGAGGTGCTCGCCGCCGGTGCCGAGGCTGCGGCGCAGTGCGCGGGTCGCGTCGCGGAGAAGCCAGCGATTAAGGACCTCACCGCCGCCGTGGAGTCCATGTGCGAGGCTATGGGCGAGGTTCCCGAGGATGAGGACGCCGGGACCGTGGTGGACGAGGAGGAGATCAACAGGCGCGTGATGGAGGAGTGCATGGCCCTCGCGGCGGGCGACGACGTGCCTTTGCCCCTCAAGCAGAAGGTTGTCAAGCCCGTGGCGGGTCTCAGCGTCAGGGAGATCAAGGAGAGGAAGGCGGCGAGGGAGGCGAGCCCGGAGCTGGACGATGACGCCACGCCGGAGAAGCCCGCGCGCTCCAAGACGGCCCGTGCCGGCAGGTCCCGAGCCGCTCTCAAGGAGAACGTCGTGGCGTGATTTGGGTGATGGGCACGCATAGAGGCGATGTACAGAGACGTGTAACTGAACTGAACGAACGAATGAATAATTCATCTCACAAACTGGTCCACGTAGTCCGCGCCCAATCCAACCTTCTCGTAGTGCGCCTTGGCGAGCGCCAGCTTATCGAAGACGTCCTCCGCGTTCACAACCTTACCCTCCTCGTCGCAGTACAGCAACGGGCCGGTCACGTTGAACATCGTGATCATCTCCTCCACCCCGTCGGGTACCACCAAAGTGTGCGTCTCGCCCGGCGGTTCAAACACGTAAGAACCCTCCTCCGCCACCCAGTCGTGCTCCAAGTACCTCCACCTGCCCTTCAGCACCCAGCCGTGCACCGGGCCGGGGTGCCGGTGCCGCGACAGGACACCGCCCCCGCCCCGCACCCGCAGTAGGTTGACGTAGTACCCCTGACTGACGTTTAGTAGAAGCGGTCGAAACGAGACATCCGCCGTCTGGGGAACCCACAGACGCTCGTCGATATCCTCGATCGCGCCGGGCGACGGCATCTTCACGATCACCTCCTTGGACACCTCGGGGGGAACGAAGCCGGCGTACGGCGCCGGGTACTTACTCGTGTCCTCCTTCATCTCCGTCGCATCCGGCCTGGGCGCGCCGATCATGGCGACTATGGGATCCACCGCGGGGGCCTTCTTTTGTGCCTTTGAACCTCCGTTGTTTGATGAGTTCCACGTGGGCACGTTCATGGACTTCATGCGCTTACCGAGCCTCTCCACCAGTGACGTTCTGTTCGCTTCGTCCGGCACGACCGCGTGAATCATCTCGACGTCACCCCAGTCCGCCCGCATCGTCTCGAACGTCTTCGCGAGATCGGTCGATGCTCCGAAACTCGCCCGCCCGTCGGACCATCGCCTGGCGAGGTACACTCCCGGGGCGTTGTCACCCGGGTCATCCTCCGACGCGGCGGTGGGAGCACCGAGCTCGAGGGTGGCGAGCAGCGCGAGAACCTCCCGCATGGACTCCAAGGGCGGAGCGGGGGCGCGCTCCTCCTCCGACCTCCGCCTCGCGTCCTCGCGCCTGCGATTGAGCGTGGTCGCGCGCCTCCCTCCGGACGTTGGGCGCCGACCCGCGCGGGCCATCGCGACGGTCCCGCGCGGCGCGCGATTGGATCGTACGACGGGCGCGGCGCGCGGGGCGGCGATTGATGACATGGTGGACGATGCCATCTCCGTGTGGCGCGGCTCTGTGTGGGGCGACACCGTTATAATCGCCCCCAGATACGGCACCAGATGCGAGAGGCGGGTCGCGCAGATCTCAAACCGTTCTCGAAAACCGTCCTCTCGTTTTTGCGCGAAAGGACGCGTGGCATTGTCGCCTCGACGCACTATCGTTCCCCGCTCGGCCGCTCGCCGAGCCTTTCAATCTTCCCCCGTCTTCGTTCGATACGATGAGCTCCGGTGGACTCGGAGGCCTGAACAAGTCACCCAACGGCGTCGTCCTCGGCTGCGTCCAGCTTCAACTTCCGGTGGTCAAGACGAAGGATGACTTGGCGAAGCAGACGGCCAGGATCGTTTCCATGGTGGGCAAGGCGCGTCGGAACCTCGGTACGATGGACCTGGTGATCTTCCCGGAGTACTCACTGCACGGCCTTTCGATGGACACCAACCCGGAGATCATGTGTCGGCTCGAGGGACCGGAGGTGGCCGCCTTCAAGGCTGCGTGCGTCGAGCACAAGATCTGGGGTTGCTTCTCGATTATGGAATACAACCCCGACGGAAACCCGTACAACACCGGCTTGGTCATCGACGACACCGGGAAGATCGTGCTGTACTACCGCAAGTTGCACCCTTGGATCCCCGTGGAGCCGTGGGAGCCCGGGAACGTGGGCATACCGGTGTGCGAAGGGCCCAAGGGTTGCAAGCTCGCGCTGATCATCTGCCACGACGGCATGTTCCCCGAGATGAGCCGCGAGTGCGCGTACAAGGGCGCCGAGATCATGATACGAACCGCCGGGTACACCGCGCCGATTCGTAACTCCTGGAGGTTCACCAACCAGGCCAACTCGTTCCAGAACCTGATGGTCACCGCCAACGTGTGCATGTGCGGCACCGACGGAGACTTCGACAGCATGGGCGAGGGCATGATCGTCAACTTCGACGGCGAGGTCATCGCCCACGGACTCACCGCCAGGCCCGACGAGATCATCACCGCGGAGGTTCGTCCGGACCTGGTCCGCGAGGCGCGGATACACTGGGGCGTGGAGAACAACGTGTACCAGTTCGGCCACCGCGGGTACGTTGCTGTGAAGGGGGGCGCCACCGACTGCCCGTACACGTTCATGCGGGACCTGGTGGACGGAAAGTGGAACCTGCCGTGGGATAAGGACATCGTGCACAAGGATGGGACCGCGTTCGGGTACGATGCGCCCACCAGGGAGTACAAGGGCGAGGAGCCGACGCCCGCGTTGCCGTGAGTGAGAAGCGCCGTGGGTTAACATTTTTTTGATGCTTTGTTAATGCCAATCAGCACCACATCTTTAAACTGAATGCCTATAGGCGGGCAAAAGCGCGGGAGAGGCATTTGCTTCGCGCCATTTTATCCAGTGGCACCATTTATGCTGGCCCTTTCACTCTTTCGACAGTTCGAAGCGTCGTCGTCGGTTGCCCGAACTGCCGAAGTTCTTATCGATCTTCAGAGTCTCTCGCGCGCGCTCGTCTGGTCACGCGCCCCGCGGACGGTCTGAGGATACGCGCGATTCGATAATATCTCGCGAGTATCCGTCCATTCGGGCCCGCGGAATCGCCATTGGCCAGAGGCTGACGCCAGGACATCGCTGTTCTATCAGGGCTGGCCTGGTGATTATCCCAGACGACGCGGACGGGTGAGAAAAAGCGCCCGGGGCGGGATTTTGTGGTAACCCTCGCGCCCGATGACCTCCGTCGATGCGCTCCGCGACGGGAGCTTCAGCATCGGTGACTTCAGGGACACTAAGACGCTCCACCTCCGCGCGGACGCGAGCGGTAACGTGCACCTGAACCAGTACGTCGTCATCAAGGACCTGGGCCAAGGCGCGTTCGGCAAGGTGAAGCTCTGCCTCAACACGCACACCAACCGGCTGTGCGCGCTGAAGTGCATCAACCGCCGGTCGCTGCGACGCAAGTTCGGTCTGGGTCTGGCGCGCGGGGGCACCGGCGCCGACACGGGGCTGCAGCGTGAGATCGCCATCATGAAGAAGCTGGTGCATCCCAACGTCGTTCGCCTGTACGAGGTCATCGACGACACCACGGGGCAGTACATGTTCATGGCGCTCGAGTACGTGCCGGGCGGGCCGGTGTACGACCCGACGCGGTACGGCGGCGAGGGCATGGGCGAGGAGCTCGCGCGGCACTACCTCCGCGAGATATGCCGCGGGCTGGACTTCCTCCACGTCAACGGCGTGGTGCACCGGGACCTGAAGCCCGACAACCTGCTGGTGAAGCAAGACGGCACGGTGAAGATCTGCGACTTTGGCGTCTCGGAGTTGTTCGAGTACGACGAGGCGGGGGACGACTCCGGGCGCGGGCGGGTGTCGCTGGACTACATGACGACCACCGCGGGGACCCCCGCGTTCCAGGCGCCGGAGCTCATCGAGCTCATCACGCGGGGGGGGTCAACGGAGAACGGGTTCGGGAGGAGCGGGAGCGGCAAGGAAGTGAGGGGCAAGCCCAGCGACGTGTGGTCCTTGGGTGTTTGTCTGTACTACATGGTGTGCGGCAGCGTGCCTTTCAAAGGGGAGACCACGAACGAGGTGTACGCGGCCATCACCGGCGTGGAACCCGAGATGCCGGCCGCGATGAGCGCGGACCTGGTGGATTTGCTGCGCAGGGTGCTGGATAAAAACCCGGATGAGCGGGCGACGCTGAAGGATATCATGTGCCACGCGTGGGTGACCGTGGGGGGCACGCTGCCCGCGGTGGACGCCACGGAGACGGCCACGGCTGAGCCCACGGCGCGTGAACTCCTGAATTCGATCGATACGGACGACGCATTCGACGCCCGGTTGATCATCGACGGCGCCTCCGTCGGCGTCTCGAGGACGTACCAAAAAGGGGACTTACTCATGCAGCAAGGGGAGGAAGGGACGGAGATGTTCGTGATTGAGAGCGGGCGGGTGCGGGTGCAGACGCGGAAGGAGGGACATCGCAGAGCTGCTAGGGATGATATCACGCGGAGGAGTATCGACGAGGACTTCGACTTTGACATGTCCGACGACATCGTCGCGACGGCGATGATGAACAAGGAGGAATCGTCCGAGCTCGACACCGCGCCGCGAGGTAAACGGAGGGGTATCTTCGCGTGCTGCTTCGGCGGGAGCGGGGGCGACGACGATGCGTCTTTCTCGAGGTTGGCGCAGCGAAGCGGGTCCAGCCTCAACGTCGTCATCGCCGAGCGCGGCGCGGGCGACGTCATCGGCGAGATGTCCCTCCTCTCCGAAGAACCCACCGTTCGGTCCGCGTCGGTCAAGGCGGTGACTGACGTGACGGTGAGCGTCATCACGAAGGATGACCTGGACGAGTACTTCAAGAAGTCTCCGGAGATGCTCGAGGAGCTCAGGCTGGGTCTGGAGCAGCGCAGGACGGAGCTGCTGGTGGGCGCCACGCAGTCGCGGATGGGACTGTACACCGGGCCGCTGTCGCCGTCCACGTCGGGGACGCTGCGAGAAAAACTGTCGGGGTCTCGCAACAACTCGCAGCTGTTCGACACCAGGAGCTCAATTGACAGCGCGGATGGAGCCCCAAAGATTCCAAACACTTCTCTGGACGACACGCTCCTTCCAAACGATTTGGAACGTCCGGGTTTCCAACGTCCCGAGACCAGATGACGCTTCTTAGATTGTGATTCATTTAAGAGTCTTAGTCCCTAGGCTTCTTAGATTGTGATTCATTTAGTCCCTTGTGATTCATTTAGGCTTGACGAACTCTCTGCGCTTCGTGACCGTCACGACGTCCCCGACGCGAATCTTGGATCCCACCTTTGCGTTGCAGCACAGGTTCCAGCCGAAGAAAGCCTCGTCGCTCCACTCCGGCTTGTACGTCTCGGTGGAGAACCCGCACGTCTTCCCGCTTCTAATCTCGCCCAAAGTCTTGAGCGGGTCCGACTCCAGCCCGCCTCTGACTCCCGTGGACTGGTCCACGGTGGTCATCACGCAGCGGGAGCACGGCTTCACGAGGTCGGCGGGCACCCCGGTCTTGATCCGAACGCTCCGCCGCTTCCGAACCTCCACCCCGAGCTTCTTCTCCCACCCCGGCGAGCGAGGCGCCAGGCGGGCCTCCTCTTCCGTCACGTCGCCCCCTTCCCTCGCTTTCGCGGTTCGAACCATAGCCGCCGCGGCTGGACCGATGTCAAAGTCGTCGAGATCCGGGATGCGCGTCTTGGTTTCCTTGTACACCCTCGGCGTCGTCACCACCGACTTGACGCCGCCGAACACCACGGCGCCCCACCCGTCCTCCGCGAACGGCTCGCACCCGTCCACGGTGACGTTGGGACGGAACCTGTTCATGGGCACGGGCACCGCGAGTTTCTCGTTCAAACCACGAAGACTAGCGTCGGAGATGAGCAAAACCGGATAGCCGTCGGAGAATGCGCTCGTGTGACCCGCGCTGAACTCCCCATCCGTCGGCCGCCTCGGCTTCAGCGTCAAACGGCGCCAGCGGCTGAGGAACGACCACGACATCTCCACGAGCGCGGCGGTGACCGCGGTGGCGGCGAGGGACGGCGCGGGAGCCGTCGCTATCCGCGCGAGTCCGGCGGCTCCGACGGCGGCGCCCGCGCCCACGACGG
>Ga0209425_10002883_pt1 | contig 18666 bp, 13 predicted proteins | sample COG_05_FD_184749 | JGI IMG/M metagenome (GOLD analysis project Ga0209425, IMG submission 184749) | Pelagic Microbial community sample from North Sea - COGITO 998_met_05 (SPAdes) (version 2) | ecosystem: Environmental > Aquatic > Marine > Neritic zone/Coastal water | place: Helgoland, sampling...
AGCAAGGACTATCACTGGTTCCTTTCACCACACCCGGCCCAGAAATTAAGAGAGGTACTCTGGCAGAATGTTCAAACATATTCATTTTGTACCAAAGCCCGCGCTCTCCTAGCATATCACCATGGTCAGATGTAACTATCACAATGGTGTTATCAATTTGCCCACTCTCTTCCAACGCCTTAACCACCACTCCCACATTCTCATCAAAATAAGAACAATTCGCAAAGTACGCATGCCTAGCATTCCTGATCTCATCATCTGTAACTTTTACTACATCAGCTTGTATTCCATGTCTTAATCTTTCCGAATGAGGATCTGAACTTGGTGGTATAATAGGCATTTGAATTTCATCATGATTATATAAACCCCAATGCTCTGGTCTTGCTAAATATGGGTCATGGGGATGTATCAGGCTAACAACCATACAAAATGGTTTTATATCTTCCATAGCATACTCAAATATTCTTCGACGCGCATAAAAGGTCGTTTCCTCATCATACTCATATTGGAAAGTCGTATTAGTTACTCCAGCCTCCCTAACGCTCTCCATATTATGATACCATTTATCTATTCGTTCATCTGGGGCTTCCCAATCTGGAGTCCAGGCGTGATCAGCAGGATAAATATCAGTGGTTAATCTTTCTTCAAAACCATGCAACTGGTCAGGACCAACAAAATGCATTTTTCCAGACAAGCAAGTTCGATAACCCATTAACTTCAGATAATGAGCAAAAGTAGGTATTGTTGCTGGAAATTCTGACGCGTTATCGTAAGCTGCAATCCTAGTGATATGCTGGCCCGACATAAAACTGAACCTAGATGGCGCACACAATGGCGCGTTACAATATGCTGCATCAAAACGCATACCAGTTTGAGCCAACTTATTCATGCAAGGTGTTTTAATTTTCTCATTACCATAGGCAGAGGTAAATTGAGGGGCGAGTTGGTCTGCCATTATGATTACTATATTTGGAGAGCTCACGATTTTACCTAAAATTTGTTTCTATCTCACTTTGATTGAAATAATTTTATGGGTCAATAATTTTAAATGCTTTAATAATATTTATTACTTAATACAAAAAATTCCCGTATTTATAGTTTAAAATCATTCTAATGTGCTTGACCTTGGTTCAACTGGTTTCTAAAATGAAAATAACAAGTGTCTGCTTGAAATTGCACTCAAAAAAACAGGAAATAATATATAAGATCGGAGCCAATAATGACTAGCGAAAGTAAATGCCCAGTGATGGGTGGATCTCTAAGAAACACAGCAGTAGGCGCCACAGCTAATCAGCGGTGGTGGCCAAATCAACTAAATCTTAAAATTCTACACCAAAACTCCTCAATGTCTGATCCAATGGATAGTGATTTCAATTATGCAGAAGAGTTCAAAACTTTAGATCTAGACTCAGTGAAAAAAGATATCTTTGATTTAATGACTGACTCTAAAGATTGGTGGCCAGCAGATTACGGCCATTATGGTCCATTTTTTATTAGAATGGCATGGCACAGTGCGGGTACATATCGAATTGGAGATGGGCGTGGAGGAGCTGGCGCTGGGACACTTAGGTTTGCGCCATTAAATAGCTGGCCTGATAACGTAAACTTAGATAAAGCTCGGATGCTTCTTTGGCCAATTAAGCAAAAATATGGACGCAAATTGTCTTGGGCTGACTTAATGATCTTAACTGGAAACTGCGCCATTGAATCGATGGGTTTAGAAACATTTGGGTTCGCGGGAGGCCGTGAAGATGTTTGGGAACCAGCTGAGGATATATATTGGGGGCCAGAAGGAGAATGGCTTGCTGATGAAAGATATAGTGGTGATAGAGAGCTAGAAAATCCACTTGGAGCTGTTCAAATGGGTTTGATTTATGTAAATCCAGAAGGCCCGAATGGGAATCCAGATCCTCTAGCTTCAGCACGCGATATTCGTGAAACTTTTGGCCGAATGGCTATGAATGACGAGGAAACAGTAGCATTGGTTGCAGGCGGACATACTTTTGGCAAAGCACATGGTGCAGCAGACCCAGACAAATATGTTGGGCCAGAACCTGAAGGCGCAACCGTGGCCGAGCAAGCTACAGGCTGGAAAAATACTTATGAAAGTGGCAAAGGCGTTCATACAATTAGCAGTGGCCTTGAAGGCGCATGGACGACAAATCCCATTAAATGGGATAACAACTACTTTGAAAACCTATTTGGCTACGAATGGGAGCAAACAAAAAGCCCAGCAGGAGCAATACAATGGACACCAAAAGAAACGTCTGCTTCTGGAACCGTACCAGATGCACATGATTCATCAAAAACTCATGCGCCAGTAATGTTTACATCTGATTTAGCTTTAAGAATGGACCCCATATATGAGCCTATTTCAAGACGGTTTTATGAAAATCCTAATGAGTTGTCAGAAGCTTTTGCAAAAGCTTGGTTTAAACTCACTCATAGAGATATGGGACCATATGTCAGAGGTTTAGGTTCATTAGTTCCTTCCGAACCACAGCTATGGCAAGATCCTATCCCTGATGTTGATCACGAATTGGTCAATGATGGCGATATTGCTGAACTGAAAAAAACAATTCTTAAATCTGATCTATCTATATCACAATTAGTGCAAACAGCATGGGCGTCCGCGGCCACCTATCGTGGGACAGACAAAAGAGGTGGAGCGAATGGTGCGCGCATTCGTTTAGAACCTCAAAAAAATTGGACTATTAATAGCTCTAGTGAACTAGGCACGGCTTTAAGAACGTTAGAAGAGATACAAATAGAGTTTAATTCTAAGCAAGCAAATGGAAAATTGATTTCCTTATCAGATTTGATAGTGCTCGGTGGTTGTGCTGCTATAGAGGCTGCTGCTAACAATGCTGGTTATAATTTAGAAGTTCCTTTCTCTCCTGGAAGAACTGATGCATTACAAGAGCAAACAGATATTGAGTCATTTGCAGTTCTTGAACCAAAAGCAGATGGTTTTCGTAATTATGTGGAAAACGGGATGGAACGCGGTGCTGCAGAGCTTTTGATAGACAAAGCTCAGATGCTAAATTTAACAGCACCAGAGATGACAGTACTGATTGGTGGTATGAGAGTTTTAGATACAAATGTAGGCAATTCTAAACATGGTGTCTTCACAAAAAGTTCTGAAACATTAAGCAATGATTTTTTTGTAAATCTAATCGATATGTCTACAGAATGGAAAAAGTCTAGTAACTCAGATGATATATTTGAAGGATATGATCGATCCTCTGGTGAATTAAAATGGACTGGTAGTTCGGTAGACCTTGCGTTTGGGTCAAACTCTCAGCTGCGGGCCATCTCTGAAGTTTATGCATCAGATGACGGGAAGGAAGCATTTGCTAATGATTTCATAACAGCTTGGTCAAAAGTCATGAATAATGATCGGTTCGACTTAGCATAAAAATAGCGTATCTTTTTTTGTGAAAATTTTCAGGCAGGCTTTTTGATACCCTGCCTGACAAAACCATTTAACAAACATTAATACTTTATTTGAAGACATAAATTTCCTTTACGCGAGGTAATTAGCTTTGTTATTTAAAAGAAAAATTAATTATGTTTATTTAAATCAAAAATGAAAGTTGTAAAAATGGACTCTATTGCAATACCTTGTACTGACTTAAATTCGGCAAAAAAAATATGGGATGAACTAGCTTCAGATCAAAATATAAAAGACACCGTTTCTTCAAAAAAACTAATTAACTCACTACCAAGATTAATGAGTGATCTGAAAAAGGAAGAACTTTCAGGGATATTTAAAACTAGGCATATCCATGGAAATATTAATTTTGAACAATTTCTATGTTTGGTTGCTGCTTTGGGCGATAATCCAAATTTTAAAGCGCTTGTTGCTTTTAACCATTTATCATCGAACAACGGTAAAACAGTAAATGAACAAGACATGATTAAAATTGCAAATTTGATCATACCAGATGTAAATATTGTTAAGCAAATTTTTTCAAAAGTTGACGCTTCAGGTTTAGGTGAGGCCACCAAAGAAGATTTTATTAACTTTTTACCTTCAGAAATAGATACTAACTCTCAACTTTTTTCTGTTATTCATAAAATGGAAGATGCTTCATTTGGAAATGAGAAAAAAAATACTACACCAGAAAAATTGGAATCAGATCCCAAAATACTCGATAATACCGGTACTTCGCCCTTACAGCTACAAATTGGTTTTTTTAGACTAGTGCAAGGTGCTGCATATCGATGCTTTAGGGCAAGTTACACTGCAAACTCCGAAACACATTTACGCGCATACAATTTGCCTTACTCCATTACCAGCTTTGTTTCCTTCGTTGATCGCATCACCCAACTATATATTGATAGTGGCGTCATTGAAAATAATGTAATCCGAGAAGCTGAGAAGCTTTGTGAAATTGTTACAGCAGAATATGAGTCGTTAAAGAATAGGATCCAAAATTGGGAAAGTATTGATAAAGACTCTCATATGTTACTTGCTGAAAACTTACTTGAGAACGAATTACTTGAAACTGAAGACGAACATCAATTGTTTCTTTCGATTGTTGAAATGGTCTTAAGTATTGGAATAGATGGAGAGGATCACTTCTCAATTGACCATTCTGAAATGGCCATGAACGAAATAAACAGATTACGCCTAAAAGAGGAGTTAAGTGAACTTGATAAGTTATCAAAGTCAAAATCAAACTTAAATAGCATAAACGAAAACTTCATAGATTCTTGGCAAAGAGTAATAGTAGATGAAGCAGATACCCATGTGGCTGGATCAATAATGCCAGTGAAGTTTTGGTATGAAGAGTTTATGCCACAATTACTTAAAGTTTGTTCAGCTCATACAAATGAAGAGCTACAAAAATTAGAACAAGAAACTGAAGAAGATTTAAACAATTGGTTCCAAATATCTTCTTCAAATGGAGATTTTACTCCATATGCATTGGATTTAAATGAGCAGTTCTCCAACAATTCATTAGATATTAAAAAGCGCTTAAAACAAGCTTGGAGGTTGTCAGAGCATTATTTAAATGGAGTTCAAAAAAGACGGGAAAGAGAAGAATTTGGCCGAAATGATGGCTATCTTTGTGAATATGTAACCTTTATTGATGTGTACTTAGATAGAAATGATATTCAATTATCCGAAATGAGAATTAGTTTTCCTTACTATATTGGCCCGGCAACATGGCGATTTATGCATACTATGGGGGAAATCGCTTGCAACAAGAAAAATTCTCAAGAAGACTTTATTGAAGATTTCAAGAACTTTTTTAGATCGTTGGCAACAGTTTATCCCTGCCCTTATTGTCGATATCATTTAAATAGATATGTGGTCCAAAATAAGGAAATACAACGATATCCGTTAGAATATCTCTTCTTGGGTTTTAAGAATGAAACAATGGACTTAACAATTTCGTTAGAAGATAAACTTGATACCATAAACTCGCCCGAGCAAATGCGCCTATTTATTTGGAAACTTCACAATACGGTATCCTCATCAATCGCAAGAAGTGAAGAATGGTTTAATACTGAAAAAGATCCTCTATATACCAATCGATACTGGCCAAGTTTAGATACGGAATTAGAGCGCGCGCACGCTTTTTCAAAAATATCTATAGAACTAGCTAGAGTCTATAAAGTCTATAACATGCTACACCCTGTATCTAAACTTCAAACCCTAAGAGATGAAATCAAATATGCCATTGAAACGACTAACAAAGAATTATTTGATCGATGCAAAGAAAGATTCAAAGGGACTTTAGAAGAATTAGAAAAGGAAATATTAGCATCAGGATTCTTACAAGATACTTACCATTACAATCCAAGCTTAATTGATGTGCCACCGCATTTCACTCCTGAAGATGAGGCTTACTCCCGCAGTGGTCATTTTTATGAAAACTAATATACTGTTACAGATTGAATGTTAAGCGAGTTCTTTTCTCAACTCTGATAAAAGTGACGGCTGCCTGACACCATCTTCCCGATTAAGATCGCGTAATTTCGTTGGATAGTCTCCAGTAAAACAATGGTCAGTAAAAAATGGATCATTTGGGTCACGTCCAGCATCATGACCCATAGCTTTATATAGACCGTCCACAGTTAAAAAGGCCAAACTATCCACGCCTATAAAATCACTCATCTCTTCGAGTGAATTATTAGCTGCTAGTAATTGTTCCTTCACTGGAGTGTCTATGCCATAATAATCTGGAAATTTTATTGGAGGTGAGGCTATTCGCATGTGAACTTCAGTTGCGCCCGCATCTCGCATCATTCTTACGATCTTAATTGATGTAGTACCTCGAACTATAGAATCGTCAATAAGTATAACTCTCTTACCTTCAACTAATATTCGATTTGCATTATGCTTCAGCTTTACAGAAAGCTCACGGATAGATTGTTGAGGCTCAATAAAGGTTCTTCCAACATAATGATTTCTTATGATGCCTAATTCAAAAGGAATTTTAGATGCTTCAGCATAACCAATGGCCGCGGGAACGCCACTATCTGGAACTGGAATAACCAAATCAGCAGCTATAGGAGTTTCAATTGCTAGTTGCCGACCAAAAGCTTTTCGGCACTCATAAACACTCAATCCACCAACTGAACTATCTGGGCGAGCAAAATATATATATTCAAAAACGCATGGTCTTGGTTTGACGTAGGGAAATGGCTTTATACTTTCAATCCCTGAACGCGTAATGACAACCATCTCACCGTTTTCAACCTCACGAACAAAAGTTGCGCCGATTATATCTAATGCGCAGGTTTCGGATGCCAAGATATATTGCCCATCAAGCTGTCCAATAACTAAGGGCCTGATACCCAAAGGATCTCGAACCCCAATGAGCTTTTTATTTGTCAAAGCGACAAGTGCATAAGCGCCTTCAATCTGAAATAAAGCATCGATAAAACGAGAAATAGTGTTCCCTTTTTTTGATCTCGCAACCAGTTGTAAAATGGCTTCAGTATCAGAGGTAGATTGAAAAATTGCACCCGCTTTTACAAGTTCTTCCCTTAAACTTAAGCCATTAGTTAAATTTCCATTATGGGCAATAGCAAAGCCTCCAACTGCTAAGTCTGCGAATAATGGCTGAACATTTCTTAGAACTGTACCGCCAGTCGTTGAGTATCTCACATGTCCAATTGCAGAGTTGCCAGGCAATCGATTAAGAACACTGGCCTTGGTAAAGTTTTCACTAACCAAGCCCATTCTCCGTTCAGCATGAAAATGAGTTTCATCATAACTTACAAGACCGGCAGATTCTTGCCCTCGATGTTGCAAAGCATGAAGGCCCAAAGCAGTTAATGCTGCTGCATCAGAGTGTCCATATATTCCAAAAACACCACATTCTTCCCTAAGCTTATCATCCTGATGATCTATTTTGATCATTGAGTTCCTTTCAAGGTAAACTCGATTCTCTTAAAATAGTTATAAAGGCTGCAATTAGCATTTGGCTAGCTCTAACATCAAATTTATAGTGTAATCTTAAACTTTCGGATGCTTAAAAATATTTACTAATATTTTATATTTATCATTATTAGTTAGACGTTATCATCTTAAACCTTTGTAAAGCATCTATTGCTAAACAATTTGTTAAGGCCTCTGCATCCGTCTCTTTACATAGACTTGCAGACTGACCAGACCACAATGAAGAAAAATCAGAGTTACCTTGAGCCTCCGCTTCATTTTTTAGTGGGCCCAAGGCCTTGCCTGCAGTAGGAAACTCCGAAGGAAACTCCGACATGGGTCCCACTTCCTTCATCAGTCTATTTATAATTCCACGCGCAGGACGACCAGTAAAAATATTTGTTATTGCTGTGTTATTGTCTTTGGAAGTTTTTAATCGAGAAAGATGAATTTCACTAATAAGAGCCTCTTTTGTAAATAAATATGGGGTACCAATTTGAACACCGGCTGCGCCAAGAGCAAATGCAGCTACAATTCCACGCCCATCTGCTATTCCACCGGCAGCAATTACGGGAACACTTACTGCGTCAACCACCTGAGGCAAAAGAGCCATCGTGCCAACCTGAGTATTAATGTCATTTGTTAAAAACATTGCCCGGTGGCCTCCAGCCTCAAAACCCTGTGCTATTATGGCATCACAACCATTTTTTTCCAACCAACATGCTTCTTCAACCGTTGTTGCAGAACTCATTATTTTACAACCAAGCTTCTTTAATCGATCTAAATAGCTTGATTTAGGCAATCCAAAATGGAAACTTACAACTTCTGGACGAAAACTTTCCACAAACCCAAAGGCAGCCTCTTTGAATGGTTCACGACTACTACTATGCTGATTATCCACTTGAAGATTAAATTCAGAATAATATTTGGATAGATGATTTAACCAAATTTGATCCCTTTCCAAATTTATCGATGGTTTATCATGAACAAAAAAATTAACATTCATTGGGGCTTTGGTTTCTTGCCGAATAATACTCATTTCACTATGCATTTTTTCGATACTTAGCATAGCGCAAGGCAGTGAACCTAAACCACCCGCTTTACTTGTTGCTATAGCCATAGCAGCCCCGCTTGCTCCCGCCATCGGAGCTTGAATGATTGGGTTTTGAATATTAAATAAATTTGTAAGTCGATTGTCAGGCCACATATCTTATTCCCCTATCTTCAACAATTGATTTATTCGAAAGGTATCAACCTAAAAGTTACTCAAAAGCGAAAGTTGGTAATTATATTTTTTTGATTATATCTGTTTATCCCACTTGTTGCACAAATGTTTACCTAAAGTAATGAAAAATAATTCTTGAAAATATCAAGATCTAATGGTCAACTCCACAATAATTGAAATTTAAATCACTGGGAGAACTAATATGACTTGGAATATTAAAGGTAGTTATTATGAAAACTGTTCATGTACTAATACTTGTCCATGCACTTGGTCATCCATGCTTGCGCCAGCTACAAATGATTATTGCAGAGCAAATTTAGCATTTAAAATTTCTGAAGGCGAAATAAATGGTGTCAGTATGAACGGAGTAATCTTCGTTATAATAGTGGATGCCCCTTCATTAATGGCAGATGGAAACTGGAAAGTAGGGGTCGTAGTAAACGATGATACCTCCGACGAACAGATGGAAGCTTTAGGCATTCTGATGAGTGGTGAAATTGGCGGCCCACCTGCCATGCTGGGAGACTTGATTGGTGAAATGTTAGGAATGGAACGCCATCCTGTATCAATTTCTCAAAAAGGTAACGATTTCCAAGTCCAAATTGGAAGCTCTTTTGACTATTCTGCTACAGTAATAACAAATCCGATGACTGAAGAACCTGTTAAGTTAGTGGGAATGCTTCACCCGGCCGGCGAAGAGTTAAAGGTTGCAAACGTTCATAATTCTAAAGGCTCAATAATGGGTATTGAATTTGGTGGAGAAAATCTAAGCGGATACCAAACAGATTTTTCTTGGGCTGCCTAATAGAGTTTGAAATTTAATGATACTTGTTAGAAACCAAATACCCCTCATTGCATTAGTGCTCTGCGGGGTGCTTTTTTGTTGGCTGGTTTTATTTTGGTTAATTACAGATAGCTGCCATCCTATAGCGATGTTAACTATGCCAATGTCTCCAGTTTGGACAGTTGGTAATTTAATAGCTGTTTTTGCTATGTGGGTTGTTATGATGATCGCTATGATGCTCCCATCAGCATTGCCCATGATATTAATGCACCACCGTATGGCAAAAAAAAATAGCCACCCCTTTGAAAACCTATCTTTTACAGTTTCTTACTTATTTATTTGGGTGTTTTTTTCGGTTGTGGCTGTGGCTTTACAATTCATCGCTCAAAAAGCAGGCCTGTTAGATCCAGCCTCACTAACCACAACAAAAATAATTTCTGTCATACTCCTCATAATGGCTGGCATTTATCAATTTACAGAACTTAAAAATACCTGTTTGAGCAAGTGCAGAACACCAGCTGGATTTTTTATGGGGTACTGGAAAAGTGGAGTTTTGGGTGCATTTCAGATGGGCACTAGACACGGTTTATTTTGTTTAGGCTGTTGTTGGGCAATAATGCTATTACTATTTGTTGGTGGCGTTATGAACTTAACGTGGGTGCTAATATTAACTATTGCTGTTGTAGCAGAAAAAACACTGCCTGCAGGTGAGCTAATCAGTAAGTTGATCGGAGTTGGTTTAATTTTAGCCGCTGCTTATATTGGATATGGTTTATTTTATGGTGAAAGCATGCAATCCATGAGTGGAATGAATATGGAATGTATGGCTCCAATGAAAATGTCATGATTATAGGGGCAATTAACTTTATGTAAGTTGGATAACTTTTTAGCACTCGGTATAAACCATTTTTAATGGAATATAAAAAAATTTTAGCTATTGTTATTAATAGCTAGTTTAAGATGTGCTAAATCCAAATTTTTAAGAGTGACGTAAATTGAGAACTGAAACAACAAGAAAGGCGATCATATGACAACGATGGTAACATTAGAATTTCCAATGAAAGATGGGATGCAATCTGGCTTTTTAGAACTATTAGGTGGTGCCTTGGCCGATACACGCGCATTTGATGGCTGCATCAAAGTAGAAACTTTTTCCGAGACAGATGGTTCGTCTGTTTTATTGGTTGAACATTGGAAAAGTAGAAAACATCAAGAAACTTACTTTCAGTGGCGCATTGAAACGGGCTTAGTTGCTCTGATTGAACCTTACATGGCAAGTGCCCCAATTACTAAATACTATGAGATTCGAGCTGAATAACCTGGTACTTTGGCAAACTAGACCAAATAAAGCTAATCATCAAAAACATTTTGATATTGAAAAAAACTAAACTACCTAAAAATCATATATAAGTTTTGATAAAAGGGTAATAATGAATATGCGCTTCAATTTAAGTCGCCGTGGTTTTATTTTTTCAGCATTTGCTAGTTTTGCAACATTAATTTCAAAACCGACCATTGCTCAAAATAAATTCCGCTACATTCCAACTCAGTACATTGCAACTCTTGCTTCAGCTGAAGAAAGATCAGGAACTGGTGCAGAAACATGGGGGCTCTGGAGAGTAGACCCAGGGCCTATTGGCGTATGGCTTCGCTTTTACCAACTATTGCAAAAAGCAGGCAATATTGCTCCAGCCGGCTGGCGTTTTGACATCGATGATTGGTGGCTTGATGAAAATGGCTTAATTATGAAAGCTCCTGAATTCCCTATGCCAGCTGGGAAATATTACGTGACAAACGGAGAAGATAATATTGCCCTACTAACTGTCGAAGAGCCAGACTCAGATGGCAAACAATCATGGTCACTTTCTGACGACAAATCTATCGCAGATGTTACTCACGGACCTTGCCGCTCTGCTCGATATACGCCAAAAAATGGATCTAATTCTTGCTCTCCAAAAAATGCAAACCGTAATGTCTTTCCACTTAAACCTGGCGAAGAACCCCCTTACGTAGAAGGCTGTAATCGAAAAAAATATGCCGTATTGATAGTTTTTGCATTGCCCAACGAAAGTTAACAATGTGCAAGAATTTTAGAGTTTATTTTTCTTCTCTATTAACATGCTTTTAAGATCATTCAATTAGGAGATAACCAAATTGGGAGACCCAGAGGAGCTTGTCCTGACATTGCAGCTTTAGCACAATTTTCCAGACTTCCAAAACGCACCTCCCTTCCACTTAATCCCTTTCCATAGTGGGCATATTTGCCTGAGTTTGTCATTAAAACTGAAGCATTTTTTGGAAAAATTGGTTCTGTTATCGAGCACCAACATATATCAGGAATTACTTGCACCCCAGATTTCTTAAGTCTGTCAGCTATACCAGTACTAGACAATTTAGCGAGAGTGTTTCTACCAACTGTTAAAATTGTTTTTGTTTTATCAAAACAATATTTATCTTCTAACAAATCAGCAAACGCACTACACTCTGACATAGAAGCATGAGGACTCCCTATCGCAACAAGATCAACATGAACCTCATCCGAATTAAATTTCTGCCAAAGGTTAATAAAATCAATTTTTGTAATCTCTTCCAACTTGGTATTTTCTGGTATTTCATTAAAACCCTCGGGAGTGTGACCTCTTACATGCAACATAGGGGCGCCAGACGTTGTACCAAAAGCAGCACATAGTGCTTTTAAATCATCTTGTGTAGGAGAAACGTTTTCAAGCCCTGTTAAAATTGGGATTCCGATTGGAGACTTTGCTCCTGCTAACCATCCAAGCATTGGCCAAAAGGCATCGTCAAAATACTCTGGGACCTTAACATGAAGTTCACAGACTGGAGAACGATTTTCTGATAAATAAACACCTGTTTTTGGAGCTCGGCCTGTAATTGCTATAAATAGATCAAAGTAATCTGGATGTTTTTGAGTCCGTGACCCAAGGACTGAATTTGCAAAAATAACGGCATTAGACTCTGACCAACCTATAGTTTCATCAATAACAGGTGCATCATCTAAAAGATAAGGCGCGCAGGTAAACGTTGGGTGAGCTCCCATTTTTACATAAGCATCTGCTAGGCGGCTAGCTTTGAGACCAAATTCAGGCATAAGACCCTGTGATTTCCAATTTTCTCGATCTACAGAAATAGCATTCATTGTCGTGGGAATACAGGTTTTTGCTCCCATATCATGCATCTTCTCTGCAAAATTAAGATTAGCATCATGAGCCAAAATACATCCATCAATATGCGCACGTGACACATCAATAAGCTCATGAGCATCTTGAACTGCCGCCATAGTACATATAACTTCCATTGCGATTTTTACTGCTAATCCTTTATCACCAGTAATCATACTTCTATCTGAGTCTCTTTGCTTGATTGTATCAATATTCGGCTTAGACAATGGAACCGACTTATTTGAAAATTCTAAGGTTTTATTTTTAATTTTGGCTGTATTTGCATTAGATAATTCTTCATAAATTTTTATTGGAAGCCTAAGAATTGCTACGGGAGAATCAAAAAGTTTTGCTGCAATGATAGCTCCAAGTGTCAGAATTTCCTCAGCCTCGCAAAATACAATGGCCGCAGGAGCAGTATTATTCCTAGCCAACTGCAATAAGACGCCACTTCCACTGCAAGAACCTCGAGAACTAGGCATTAAAACAATTTTTCCAGCTAGGTAAACTCCATGATTTGGATGATGTGAGTCAATAATCTTTCCCGTATCAGGATCGACTCCACCCCAAAAACTTAGGCTTTCACTACAAGTAAAAACTTTGCCCTTTGTATCATTTTCTACAATTATTAACGCATCTGTTCTTATATTTGCCGCCAAATTCATCCTCGCCTAAAGAGTCACTCTCTTCTTTAATTTCTTAACCTAAACTAAAAGAAAATGAACACAATATTGCAAAACTGAATTATAAATATTGTTCTAAGCTGAAACAGCAGAAGATATTACTCCAGTTACGCCAATACTCAGAATTAGAGATATTTTTGGTTTCAGTTAAACACTAATGTAACAAAGTTTTATTTAATAAAGTAACACTGGAGTTTTTGGTAAGTACGAAAATGGCTCCCTAGTATATTTCACAAGGAAGCCTAGATAATTTCACTTGTATTATTCTAAGGATGTTGCACCAGTTTCCATGCGGATGATTTGACCATCCTTTAATTTGGCAACTCCCATTACTGCTTCTCTTGTATCGTCTGGATAAGACATGAAATCATGTGTGACTAGGATGTCATCATTTTCATAGACACAGCGAGAAGATTCTTGAACAAACTTGTCGTTAGCCAGCATACCTGCGACCATTGCTGCCCACTCACTTTTCGTAAATTCGCTTCCTGATTTGTGAAAAACAAAAATAGCATCTTCATGCAAAAGATCTAAATATGCATTTAGATCTCTGGCTTCCATTGTTTTTTGTAATTTGTCGTACATAGCCATTTAATAATCCTTATTTTTATATTTATTAACGTTCACAGGTGAAAGCTTATCTGCATTAAAAAAGAAGATGTCAAAAGAATTAAAGATAACGTCGAGTAATCTCAGATAGTGTTATAATAATAATTTAGGAGCCATGAGATAAGGTTTTTATATCTAACTCATTTTATTTTTAGGATCCATCTTATCACAAAAGTACTTAAAACAGATGAAACCCCGGTCAAAACCCCACCCCAAATCATATCTACAATCACGACATTAACAGACCATCCTTTTAATGCAGCCATGTTAGTAAGATTGTATGTACCATATGCAACAACACCAAAGACTAATCCATTCAATAAAATGGAACTAAATGAACCAGTATGTAATTTTGGCATTATCACTAACACCACAACGCCCACAGGATAAATTAAATAAAATAAGACGGCTGGTAATATCAAAGGACTGTCTCTAAGCAGTTCGCCAATTTGGGGTTGGTAAAAATAACTTACGGAGAGTGATAACCATATAACATCAATAAATAGGAATATTGATGTTGCAATTAAAAATGACACTAACAATACTTTCATCTTTTACTGATCTCCAATGTAATTTATTATTGGTCTCCTAACCCAATCAATAATCAAATAATAGGTTATAATGTAAACAAAATAAATATACTTAAATTATTAAGTTTCTAAAATAACTTATGTAAGTTTTCTAAAGCAGATAAAAAGTTTTAGAACAATTAAATTAAAAAATTTCTATGTAGAGAGATACTTAACCATCTCATCACGCATTACATACTTTTGAGGTTTTCCAGTAATTGTCATTGGAATTGTTTTAACTATTCTAAAATACTTCGGTGTCTTAAAATGAGAAATTTTTGCAACACAAAAGGTGTTTAAAGCGTCTTCAGTAAGATTACTATTTGGAACCGGTATAACGTATGCACATACTACTTCGCCCAAACGATCATTTGGTATCCCAAATACTTGCACATCAAGCACCTCAGGATGCGAAAATAAAAATTCTTCTATCTCACGAGGATAAATATTTTCACCGCCACGAATAATCATATCCTTAACTCTACCCGTAATTGTACAAAAACCTTCTTGATCAAATACTGCTAGATCACCTGTATGCATCCAACCATCACTTATTGAGGCCTGTGTACGTTCAAGATCATTCCAATAACCCTTCATAACAGAATAACCTTTAGTACATAGTTCGCCTTGCGAGCCTACTGGAACGATTTGACCCTTCTTATCAATTATCTTGACCTCTAAATGTGGATGCACTCGGCCAACAGTTTCACATCTTTTTTCTACCGGATCATCCACAAAGCTTTGAAATGAAACAGGTGCGGTTTCAGTCATACCGTAACAGATCGTTACTTCCTTCATGTTCATTTGTTCGTTTACTTTTTTCATTACTTCAACTGGACAGGTTGTGCCTGCCATAATCCCAGTGCGCATTTTTGATAGATCCCTAGTTTTAAGATCTAACTCCTGCAACATTGCAATAAACATTGTAGGCACTCCATAAAGCGCAGTACATTTTTCCTTAGATAATGTATCTAATGTTTCTTCGGCATCAAAGGCCTCCCCTGGAAACACCATTGTGGCACCTTTACTGACTGCACCTAAGGCTCCCATTACCATACCAAAACAATGATAAAGTGGCACGGGAATAGCCAATCTATCATTTTCTGTGAGTCGTATGCGTTCAGTGACCAGATGTGCATTATTAACAATATTATAATGAGATAAAGTTGCTCCTTTGGGTTGCCCTGTAGTTCCAGAAGTAAATTGAATATTAATAGCATCATCAGGCTGCAATTGTTCCTCATATTTGCTCAAGGTTTCTTCAGAAACTTGTTTGCCAAGCACCATAATACCTTCAAACGACCATAAGCCATCAAAGCTATCAGCATTATCCATCACGATAACATGCTTAAGTTTAGGTAACTTTGCTGAAAATAACTTTGTCTTACTGCAGATATCTATTTCGGGAATTAATGACCTGATCATTTGAAGGAAGTTGGAATTTTTTGTGCTCTGCGCTAAAACCAGTGCCTTACAGCCAACACTAGCTAACGAATATTCTAATTCAGATAAGCGATAGGCGGGATTTATATTTACAAGTACTACCCCGACCCTGGCAGTTGCGAATTGCGTAAGAACCCACTCTAGTCGGTTGGGAGCCCAAATACCAAGGCGGTCTCCTTTTTTTAATCCAAGTGCTAGAAATCCTTTTGCTAGTGCATCTACTTCCCTGTTAAAGTCTGAATAAGTAAGTCTGTAGCTTGGAAAAATGAGAGCCTCTCTTTCTCCATAATTTTTAGCCGTATCATGCAAAAGCTCTGAAATAGTTATATGTGCGAGAGGTGGATCGATTGCGCCTTTTACATGTGATGTACCGTCCATAGGTGCAAGATCACTTAACCCTTGTTGTGTCTCTTTGGGACTAAATTTCAACCCTCACCCTCCAATTTTCATTTACGCAACTCACTACAAAAATTGTTCCGTTTCAATTTTAAAAATATCTTGTCTAAATAGATCTTTGCCATGAATATTTACAAAACTTAAACTTAGAGATTAGAGTAGCAACTAGTTTATCATGTCATACTATATCAGATAAGATCTTTTTAAAAAGGATGAATTTAGTTATGAGTTATCCTAGAGCAATATTCAATCCAATAAGCCCTGCTATACTTTTCCTTGCCTTTGGACAAACGTTAGTATGGGCATGCTTATATTATATTTTTCCAGCAATGCTATTAAGGTGGGAAAATGCTTTAAAGTGGAGCAAGGTTGATTTAACTTTGGGTATCTCCTTAGCTTTGTTCACGTCAGCAGTATTCTCACCAGTTGCAGGTAAAATTATTGATAAGGATAAAGGTCCTTTATTACTTTTCATATCATCAATAATTGGGGGAAGCGGTTTGCTTCTGTTATCATCAATTGCAACAATATTTCAGTTTTATATAATTTGGCTTGTTATCGGTTTTTCAATAGCAGGTTGTCTATATGAACCTTGCTTTGCCTTGATCACCAAGTACCGGGGGCAAAGAGCCAGGCAAGATATAATTGTAATTACACTAATAGCCGGCTTTGCAAGCACAATTTGTTTTCCTATTACTCATGTAATCGCAAATATGTATGATTGGCGGACGACGGTAGCCATATTTGGTTTTGTTGTTATTTTTGCCGCTGCCCCCCTGCTTTTAATTGGCTCAACAATTATCAAAAGTCAGCAATTAAATACTAAAACCAAGAATGATACACAATATAATACAAAGAATTCATCATTTTTGAAGAATCCAACGATTTATTACTTGGCTATTTGCTTTTCTCTACTCGCTCTGGTGCATGGAACTGTAATCAATCACTTGCTATCTATTTTAACAGAGAGAGGATATACGACAAACATCTCTATATTAGCGGCGTCTTGTATTGGTGTCATGCAAGTTTTTGGACGGTTAATATTACTGTTTTCAGATAGATACCTTTCAAATCAGAATTTTAACAAAATTGCCCTTTTAGGTATGGTAACATCGATAGTATTTTTACTTGTTAGTGGGTCATCCAATTACATGCTATTTTTATTTATCATCTTATTTGGATCGACTTATGGGATGATCAGTATTTTAAGGCCCACAATTACTAAAGAATTATTAGGCTATAAAAACTTTGGGTTAAAATCAGGTTATTTGGGAGGAGCCTATCTTATTGGAACCGCGACAGCTCCATACTTTGGCTCTTTAGTTTGGAAGTATTACGGATACCAGAATTTAATTCTAATATTAACAATCTTAAGTATTATTTCTTGGGCAGTGTATTTGAAAGCAAAACAATTATAAGATCAGTTCGACTTTACTGATTATTCTTACTTTAAGTGTTATCAATTTTGTGGCAAAGAAAGAGAAATTTCGAGAGCAATGATTAAGCTAGAAATACTAATGTGAACAAGGCCAGCTTTTATCAAGAAATAAAAAGTAATGAATAAACTCATAAACATTGTTTGGTTTAAACGTGATTTACGAATAAACGATCATGCTCCTTTATTGGCAGTTTCTAAACTAAACATACCAGTTTTGCCACTATATGTGATTGAAACAGATTACTGGCAAAAAAGTTTTAGCTCTCGACGCCACTGGCATTTTATTCATGACTGCCTGAGCGACTTAAACACTTCTTTAACAAACTTAGGTCAGCCTCTAATAATCAAAGTGGGAGATGTTCGTCACATCATTGAAAACATACAATCACAATTCATTATTAACGGAATATATTCTCATGAAGAGACTGGGAATCTATGGACATATAAAAGAGATATTCGGGTTAGAAAAATATGTTACTCAAATAATATCTCAATGCATGAATTTCCAACAAATGGAATTATCCGAACATTGCCATCACGTGATAATTGGTCGGCAATCAGAAACCAAAGAATGACTGAAAAAATTTTACCTAAACCCAGTACTTTAATTCCAGTAACTGGGTATAAATCAGATAAGTTACCTGGAAAAAATAGCCCCATATTTGGGGAAATGTTAATTGGGAAAGTTCAACGTGGGGGTCGCAAATCAGCCATTAATGATTTAACTGGTTTTTTAACCACTAGATCCCAAAAATATTTATATCATATTTCGGCACCAGGATTATCATCAATATATTGTTCAAGATTATCAGCGCACCTGACATGGGGCTGTCTGTCAGTTAGAGAGGTGGTCCAGTCCATCAAAAAAAGAAAGCAGCAATTAAAATCTGATGAAAAAAAATACTTTATAAAAAACCTTTCAGCCTTCAATTCACGATTGG
>Ga0209425_10002884_pt1 | contig 18664 bp, 12 predicted proteins | sample COG_05_FD_184749 | JGI IMG/M metagenome (GOLD analysis project Ga0209425, IMG submission 184749) | Pelagic Microbial community sample from North Sea - COGITO 998_met_05 (SPAdes) (version 2) | ecosystem: Environmental > Aquatic > Marine > Neritic zone/Coastal water | place: Helgoland, sampling...
AGTGGGCACCTCCGACGGCCGCGTGCACGAGGTGTCACTCGACGCCGGGTGCGGCGAGGACGGCCCGCGGCGGCCGGACAAGGGATGCCGCCTGTTGATCGACCTCAACGCGATCGACGGAACAGGAGCGAACGAACCTTCCGGGGCGGTGTGCGGGATACGGACGTGCGTCGTGGACTCCGACGCTTCCGACCCTTCCAAGATGTACGTCGTCCTGGTGGCGACGGATACGCGGCTGCGGTGCTTCACGGGTGGTGACACGCTCGCGCGGACGCTCCAGGGTCCGGGCGGGAGGGGTCCACGGGGCGGTGGCATCGACCCGATCGTGTCCATGCCGACCGGAATGGGCGGGCATGACAGGTCCGAGCTGCACGCGTGGTCGCACGAACGGGGCGGCGCGGGCGTCTCTCCCGACCGCGTCGCGTGGCTGGTCCCGCACTACGGTGTCTACTACGGCCACCTGGACGTGCCCGGCTGCGACCCGAGTGCCGCGGACACGGTGCTCCAGAACCACTCGCTCGTTCCGTTCCCGCCCGGTCTGCGCGTTGAGGTGGGCACCGGGAGCGAGTTTACATCGCCGCGTTCGATGGCGCCGACGCGTCACCACGTGCTCGCGGCGTTCAAAAAGAGGCTCGTCGCGGTCAACGCCGTCACCGGGAACCTCGCCGCCGAACTGAACCCTCACGACGTCGTCACCACGTTTGCACGATCCGAGAGAAAGAAGGAGACGGGTGTTTCCGACGGGCCTCACAACGAACGGGAGGCTGAGGATTGCGGAGACAACGCGTGTTTGGCGACGGACGACGTCGTCGGGGTTTCGTTCCTGATCACCACCCGCGGGCACGTCGTTAAGATATCGGCGAAGGACGAGGACAAGGACGCGTGGCGCGGGTACCTGGCGAGGCACGACTTCGCCAGGGCGCTGAGCCACTGCAGGACCGATGCGCAGAGGGAGGAGGTGCACTGCGCGCAGGCTGAGCGCGCGATGGCCGCGAACGACGCGGGCAAGGCGGCGAGGTGCTACGCCAAGGCTGGAGACTTTGTGGACGCCGACGTCGTGGTGAAGATGTTCAGGGATAGAAACGAGGTGGACGCGCTGGAGACGTACCTGCGCAGGAGGCTCGACCTGCGCGAGGCGGAGGGTGCCCCCGACGGTGACCCCGCCGCGCGTCAGCTCGCGGCGTGGCTCCTGGACCTCAACGTGTCCCGGGCCGAGGCGGCGGCGAATACTTCCGTTCGCGAGGACGAGTTCATCGCGGCCGGTTCGCTGCAGCACTTCATCCACGAGCACGGCGCGCGTCTCGACTTTGCCCACGCGAGGAAGACGTTGGTGTCACGCGGACGGATGGACGACGCGGCGCACCTGTGCGAGGCGTTTGGTGACTGGGACGGCGCGGTGACGCACTGGCTGGCGGTGAGGCAGGACCCGGCGGAGGCGGCGCGGGTGATTGGGAACCCGAGGATACCGCCGGACACGCGTCTCAGGCACGCCCCCGCGCTGTTCACCCTGGACCCAAAGACGGCCGTGGACGCGTTCATCGCCGACGACGGGCTCGACGTGACCGCGATCGCGTCGCGCGTGATCGACCCCCTCGTCGTCGCGGTCGACCCGGGCGACGTCGCGACGGCGGAGGGTGCGCGGTACCTAACGCACGCGGTGACTCGCCGACGCGTCACCGACCGAGGGGTCCACGACCTCACCCTCCGTCTCTTGGTCCGGCGCCACGACAAAGACCCACACGCGCTGGTTCGGTACCTCGACGGAGCCGGGTGGGACGAACAGACGGGGGTATCACGTTACGACCCGCTCCTCGCCGCGGATCTGTGCGAACGGGCCGGCGCGGTCAAGGCGGCGATACGCGTCCACTGCGACCGTGGCGACCACGACCGGGCCATCGCGCTCGCCATGCGCTCCGACGACCTCACCCTGGCCAAGTCCGTGTTGGACGCAGTGGACGGCGCGCGGGGCGCCCGGTTCGGGGTGACCCGGCGGGATATCTGGCGCAAGATCGCGGTTGGGGTCGTGGTGAGGGGCTTCGGCGCCAGCGTGACCGAAGCCGACGTCGCGGAAGCCGCGGAGTCGCGCGAGCGGTACGAAGACACCTTCGGGGATGGAGGAGAGGAGATGGGCCTAAACCCTAACCCTAAACCCCAAGACGAGCCGGCGGATCCAAAGCCGGCTCCAACGTCGTCGGCGAGAATAGCCGCCGAGGCGTACGCCGTGTCCCGCGCGTGCGGCGCGTCCAGCTCCTCCAGAGACCCTACCGTTCGTAAGAGGGTGGTCGATAAGATCGCGGCGTTGGTGGAGGAGTCGGACGGTACGCTCGGCGTGGACGACGTCTTGCCTTACTTCCCCGCCGCCGTCGTGTCCGTGGACGAGTGGCGCGTCGCGGTGCTGGCGGACCTCAGCGCCAGGGACGCAAGGGTCGACGCGCACAACTCCGCCACCGCGCAGGCCAACGCTAAGATCGAGGACGCGAGGCGGACGCTGAGTGCACTGGAGACGAGAGAGGCGGTGATCGGTTGGGACGAGCCGTGCGCCAGGTGCGGCGGCGCGGTGTCCCAAACGCCGTTTTCGTACAACGCCTTCGCGAGTCAAGGTTCGTTTCTTTTTATTTTTCATATAATGGGCAATTTGGTTGACGGCGGGTGTTTTGTGTACAGGGTACGACCCGGACGAGGTGGCGGCGACGTCGCGACTGCCCGGGATGTACGTGTTTCCGTGCGGGATGTGCTTCCACGTGACGTGTCTGTTGGAGTCGTCCGTGCCTAGGTTGGGTCGTTCGAAACGGACGGAATGCGTTTCGCTCATGGACAAACTCGAAGTGCCAAAGACGATTGGTTTGGCGACGATGCGGCGAAGGTTGGCAAAGAGTACCTCGGGTGGGACGGTTTTGGAGGACCAGGACGACGAACCGCGGCGCGAGGGTACGGACGCGGTGGCGAGATTGGACGAGATCCTGCGTGAGCGGTGCCCGTTCTGCGACGAGGTTGAGTTTAGCGGATAGTCATCGTTCCGACGGGCGAATTAGTGTTTAGCGAAACAAACTTTGTTTCAGTCCGTGGTCGCTATCTAACGCTCTATCTTGCTGCAGCTATGATGAACGCGGACTCTGCTCGACGCGACGCCGATCCCCGGGTCGTCGCGGAGTCCGCGCTGAGACAAATGAATCTGAACCGAATCATCCAAACGAATCCAACCTCCCGCCGGAGTTTGATGGTGTCCCGGAGTGTCCCTTGGACTCCGACACCGTGTCTTCTCGTGTCCTCGCTCAGATGGTCGCGAAGTACTCCTTGCTACCCTCCGGGTCCGGCTTCATGGTCGCGTCGCCCGGCTTCCAGCCCGCGGGGCACACCTCGTCGGGGTTCTCCTGCACGTACTGAAGCGCCTGCAGGGTACGCAACGTCTCGTCCACGCTGCGGCCAAACGCGAGGTTGTTCACGGTGGAGTGCTGGATGATGCCCTCCTTGTCGATGATGAAAAGGCCGCGGAGCGCGACGCCCTCTTCGCTGAGCACGTCGTACGCCTTCGAGATCTCCCGTTTGAGGTCGGACACGAGCGGGTACTCGATGTCCCCGAGCCCACCCGCGTTGCGATCGGTCTGGATCCACGCCAGGTGCGAGAAGTGCGAGTCCACCGAACATCCGAGGATCTCGGTGTTGAGCTCGGCAAACTCTTCGTATCGGTCGGAGAAGGCGGTGATCTCGGTGGGGCACACGAACGTGAAGTCGAGCGGGTAGAAGAACAGGATGACGTACTTGCCCCTGTAATCCGACAGCTTCACGTCCACGAACTCCTGGTCGTGCACAGCCTCGGCGGTGAAGTCGGGGGCGGGGTTGCCCACCAAGGGGTAGGTGCGGGGGGTGAGGTCCGCGCCGGTGTACGTGGCGCCGGTCACGACGGAGTGGCGCGAACTGCGTCGATGGATGGGTGAGGAAGGACGTGGAGGTCAGCGAAGGGACGTTCGGGGCGGCGTACGGAAGGGACGGGGACGGCAGACGGAAGGGCGCCTCCGTCAAATCTGTTCTTTTTGCGGCGAACCCAACCGAGGGATGGATATTTTGGAGGTGCGTACCCGTTGGCACGAAGCGCGCGGATGGGGGCGCGAGCGGCGACGAGCGCCGCGGTCTTGCGCCCGGAGGCGGCGGTGTGCACTTGAGCCGCGCGGCACGGGGTCGCCGCGGACATGGTGACGGCCTGCATTCTACACGAGAGGCCTTCCGCGGCAGGTGAGTGTGTCACGACAGATATTCGCGTCGCACGGTTAATTATTTTGTGGCGTTCGCTGCGCTTTTTGCCGAAACCGTTCAGCAGTGGGCGATTAGTCTGAACATTTCCAACTCGACTGTGATTGGCCGACGGTTCGCGACAAGGGGCTCTCCCTCGCTCTCTCCGAGAGTTCTGACCCATCGCTCTTGACCCAACCACCTTTCTTGGAGTCAAGTCGCGGTACCCCTCGGCGGCGGCGTCAATCGGCACGCGCGCGAACCCCGGGCCCACGGGACGCGTCAGTCACTTCAACTCGAAGCAGTTCAGCTCCCGAGCGAACCGCCGTAGTCGACACGCCACGCCTTCTGACAAAGGAGACGACCGCGACACCAACTCCGTGATCGGTCCATTGGATCGCCGGAAACCCAGTCATGTCGATTGTGTCCTGCGTCGCCACCGTCGCGGTTCCCGCCGCGGCTCCCCGCTTCGCCGGCCTCCGCCGCGTCGCCGGCCCCGCGGCTCTCAACCGTGATGTCGAGCAGCCCTCCGCGGTGTCCCTCCAGGTGAGCGCCTACCCCGGTTCCCCCGAACGCGCCCCAATCGCGGCAACCCCCGCGACTCTATCCAGAGGATAGGAAATATCCCGGGGGTGGCGTCGCGACTAGCACCCGAGATTTTCCCCCGGGCGTGGGGACCCGATCCCGGTCTCGATGCGCGGCGCGGGGAACCTCGTCACTCGCGCGGGCCCTTTCGATCACCCGCGATGACATTCGTGTGATTCGTCGTCCCCGCGTTCCCGTCGGATCACTCCTACCTCGCGATCACCCACCCAAACACTGACCATTCCGCGATCGCCACCCTCGCCATCCCCAATCAGGTTTCCGGCCGAGCCTCCTCCAAGGCTTCCAGGCGATGCGTCGCCACGATGGCCGGCACCGGCCGCTTCGTGGTCGGCGGCAACTGGAAGTGCAACGGCAACACCGCGAGCATCCAGAAGCTGGTCCAGGATCTCAACGCGGGCGAGATCACCGCCGACGTCGAGGTCATCTGCGCCCCGCCCATGGTGTACCTGCCGCGGGTGCAATCCACACTGGACCGCAAGTACGCGCTCTCCGCGCAGAACTGCTGGGTCGGCGAGGGCGGCGCTTACACGGGCGAGGTCGCGGCGGAGATGCTCGTGGACAACAACATCCCCTGGGTCATCCTCGGCCACTCCGAACGCCGCGCCCTCATCGGCGAGTCCGACGAGTTCATCGGCCAGAAGTGCGCGTACGCAATCTCCAAGGGCCTCTCCGTGATGGCTTGCATCGGCGAGACTCTGGAGGAGCGCGAGCGGGGCGATACCCTCAACGTGTGCCGCAGGCAGCTGCAGGCGATCGTGAACGCCATCTCGCCCGCCGACTGGGAGAAGGTCGTCATCGCCTACGAGCCCGTGTGGGCCATCGGGACCGGCAAGGTTGCCACGCCGGCGGAGGCGCAGGAGACGCACGCGGGCATTCGAGCTTACGTGGCGGAGGCGGTGTCCGCATCGGTGGCGTCCGCGGTGAGGATTCAGTACGGTGGCTCCGTCAACGCGGGTAACTGCGAGGAGCTCGCCCGATGCGAGGACATCGACGGGTTCCTCGTCGGCGGCGCGTCCCTGGACGGCGGCGCGTTCGTCACCATCTGCAACTCGGCCAGGTTCAACAACTAAGCCGAAAGTCTGGGCTCTGAAAAAGATGGAACCGAGTTGAAAGCGCCCGCGTCGAAAGACCAGACGCGACGACGCACGCGCGTCGGGACCTCCACACTTGGATGAGGGCGGCGAATACCTCGTGTTCTACCCCGGTTGTTGGCTGATTTGATTTATTGCGCGCGGCGCGGCGCGACTTGTTGTGAATACGGTTGACTCTCTTTATCTCACACAGTTAAATCATAAGATACTCAACTCGTTGTCGTATTGAACAAATAAGCGACTAGCAATAAGCGTCCTATAGGGTGTCATCAACCAATCAGTCTACTGCGTGCAAAGAATTTTCCGTCCACGGCACGTCATCGTGCCGCGGTGGAGGTCTAAGAATGAATAAGCGTCCCGGGTGCGCTCGCCCCCGGCGTGTGGCCATGTAAATTTGAACCGATGAATCATCGGTAGTAAGCCATGTGTCGTGAACCGAACCGGTCCTCCAGGCTGGACTTGGGCTTGGGGTTCGCCTTCTCCACAATCTCGCGTTCCTTCCTGTTCTTCCTGTCCACCACCAGCCAGTCGTACACCGTGCTCAGGAGGTGCCTCACGCCCTTCAAGTCGCCGACGTCCTCCTTCAGTCCCCCGTGCACCAGCTTGCCGTCGCTGGTGAACGCGATGTGGGTCATCCACGGTTCCATGCCGTCGAAGATGTGCGTGGCGTACACCACCGTGGCACCGCGCTGCTCGCACTCCTCCTTCAGGAAGTTGAGCAGGTCCAGGCGGCCGAGGATGTCGAGGTCGACGGTGATCTCGTCGCAGAGGAGAACCTTGAACGGCTTGAGGAGACCCATGCAGATCTGCACCCGTCGTCTCTGGCCGTCGCTGACCCGCATCATGTTCCAGTCGACGTCGATGTCGAGGATGTCGATGAGGTCAGCCCTGCGGTTCTTGTCGATGCCCTCGACGCCGAAGATCATCTTGCCCGCGCTGATGTCGCCCGCCAGCGCCACGGAACCGGCGCTGCCCACGTTGCGACGCCACTGCGCGCCGAGGTACCCGAGGTCGCCGGAGCAGGTGAGGTCGGTGTCGTGGAAAGGGGGACGGCCGATGACGCGGACGTCCTCGACGGGAACCATGGTCTTGCCCGCGAGCACCTGGAGCAGCGTGGTCTTGCCCGCGCCGTTCGCGCCCGAGAGCAAGCATCGCGAGCCGGGCGGGAGGGTGAGGGAGAAGTCCTTGATGATCTTTTCGCCCATGGGGTACGCGTAGCTGAGGTTGTTGATGACGAGGCTGGGCGCCGCGTCGGTGCCCGCGGTAGCCACAGCCTTGACACCCATCGGTGCGTCCATCTTAACGTCCACTACGGAGGTGGCAACCATCGTCGGTGACGCGGTTTGTGGCGACGTGTGTTTGCGAAAAGCCGCGGAAAAAGGCACCAAAGGATGATTCTGAGGCCAGCAGGCACGCACACAAACGCGCCACGTCGACGGCATAGTTTATTTGGATGTTTAGCACTATTTGCATGTATATGTGCAGCACTATTTACGATTAACGGGTTCTATTTGCTTTCGGAATCTCGATCTTCTGTTTCCAGCTGCCAGCTCCGTGCCAGCTCACCACCACTCACACACGCGCACACACGCCGCGTGAGGTCACAGAACGAGCATGCAGGCAATCACCGCCTCGTCGACCATCGCTCGAACGCGCGTCGCCGCGCCGAGCAAGGCTGGGCGCGCCTCCGCCTCCCGATGCTCCGGTGGCGTCATCGCGAAGAAGCATCAATCCTCGATCGTTCTCCCCACCACAGCCACTGCGTCGATCGCCGCGCTCTCCGCCCCCACCGCGGCGCTCGCGGCCACCTCGAGCGGCCACCTCGAGCCCATCGCCCAGGTCGCCGGGGATGTCTTCGCGGAGACCGGTTTGGGCCCCGCGCTCTGCGTCGCGGGCACCGTATGGGTCGGATGGATCGTCTGGTCGGGGACCAGGACCATCAAGGCGCTCAAGGAGGAGCTCACCGGCATGGGGTACGACGTGGACGAGTTCAACAGGATCGGTGAGCTCAAGGCGATCAAGCGCGCGGTGGAGGACGGCACCGTGGACTCCATATTCGACAAGGTGTGGTACTCCCGCGCGGCGATGGCGGCGGGCAGCGGCTCCATCGTCGACGTTCAGAAGGTTCAGGCGTACTGGAAGGGCAAAGGGATCACCGTCAAGACCCTCGCGGACCTAGACAAGGTGACCGCCTACATGATCAAGAAGTACGGTAAGGACGCCAAGATGGGGATGATGTGATGACTGCGTTATGATGTGTAGATTGTGTTGTGAAATGTAGACTGTGTTATGAAATGTATCGTGCGAGTTGAAGAAAAAAACCAACTCACTCGCCGTCGCCCCCCGCGGCTCCCTCTCCGTCGTCCCCGCCCTTAACCCAGTCCGCCCGCTTGTTATCCGGCGATCGAGCGCGCTCCCCTCCGTCCAGGTACGCGGCGTACCTCCCAGCCTTCTTGGTCTCCCTGTCGGGGCTCGGCGAGCGATCGCGTCTCGGGCTTCGGTCCTGCTTCCCTCTGCCTCTGCCTCCTCTACCTTTACCTCCTTTTTCGGAGCGGTTACCTGCCTTGGGATTGACCTTCCTCTCAGGGCAATCTCTGATGGCATGAGCCTCGCCGCAGATCATACACTCACCCGCTTTCTTGTCGCGCTTCCTGTCGGGGCATTTCTCGATGAAGTGCGTCACGGCGCCGCAAAGGGGGCAGAACCGGTCCTTGACCCCTCCACTCTTCTTCTCGACAACTTCGGTCGAGTTCCCCGCGACCTCGCCGTCCTCCTCATCCCCCTCTTCCCCAGCACCCCTCTCCTCCCTCCTCGCCTTCTTCTTCTCGTTCCTGCGTTCTTCCCTTTCTTCCCTCTTCGGCCTGTCCTTCTTGTTCGGATTGACCTTTTTCTGAGGGCAATCTCCGATGGCGTGATCCTCGCCGCAGATCATGCACTTGCCCTTGTCGCGCTTCCTGTCCGGGCAGTTCTCGATGTAGTGCGATCCACACGCGCCGCAGAGGCAACAGAACGCTCTCTCGAGATTCTTCTTCTGACGTTCATCCTTCGTCATCGGGTCGTCATCCCTCTGTCTCTTCCCCTTACCCTTGCGCGGCAGATCGAGTCGGCCTCGGAGGTTGTTGCCCGATGCGGGTGGCGGAGATCGGCTCCTGCTCCTCCGAACCCTCCGCACCACCACCCGCACGGGTTTGTGTTCGCCCGGACCGCGGACGTTCCTATCCCTGGACGGCGCGCGGTCCCTGCCCCTGCCGTCGTTTCTATCCCTGGACGCGATCTTCACGACGACGCGCTTGTTTGGCCCGGCGGGTTGGGTAGACGCCCCGTCGCGTCCGTCCGATTGTTGCCCCGTGTGATCAGATGGGCGAACATCCGCCCCACGCTGGTCGGGTTGGTACTCGGGCCCCGCGCCCGGTGTGTCGTCGTGGGCGTTCGTGCCGCCGCCGGGCGCGGGGAGGATATCGCCGAAGTCGAGCTCGTCGTCCATGTCTTCGTCCAACGCGCGTCGCTGCGAGTGGTAAACGATCTCAGGCTGACGCGACAAAAACGACGGGAGCCGGGCGGGCGCGATATTTTGGCAGACGGTTTTTGGGTCCTTTTTGGCCACGCGAAGGACAACACGCGCGTTCTCGATGCGCCTCGGTGAATCTACGGTGATGTTTCGTATTAATGATGATGTACACGCGCCTCCGAGTCCGTGCCCGCGGCTCACCAAACCCCAAGCTAGAACTAACTCACTCGACTACTTATTACCTTCGCCGCTCCGCCGCAAGTTGTTACCTTCGCGTAATAGTGACGGCGACAAACTCAGAGCGTCTCCGCGGCGCCGGGCTTGGTGATGGCGACCGCCGCGCGGAAGGCGCAGATCAAACCTAACGCCCCCGCGAACTCCACCTGCTCGTTGATGACCGGCGGGAAGGTCATCATGCTCCCCTCCACGTTGCGCAGGAGGATGGCAAACGCGGAGCCAGAGAACCAGGTCAGCGCGCCGGTGGTCATGGCCCGCGGCGCGTCGCCCCACAGCGCCGCGTTGGGTGAGTCGACGTCGTAGTCCCCCGCGAGGAACCCGGCGCCGACCCACCCGACCACGAACGGGGGAATCGCGGCGACGGTGCCCGCGGAGAGCACGGACTCCCCCGCGACGCCGCGCGCGACGAGGGTGATGAGCACCGCGGCTGCAAAGTCACCCGCGGCGAGGAAGAGCGGGTTGATCGGTGGCTTGCCGACGCCGGGCTTGGTTTTTGGGGGAGCCTCCACGACCTTGGGCGTCGTCTCGGTGGCGGTGTCGGATTCCTCGGCGGCGCGGACGCGGATGGCGAGGCGCCTGTCGGTGCGGTGCGATGAGGTTCCGGAGGAAGAGACGAGGGCACGGCTTGCCATCGCGGGGCGCGCGGCGACGGCGCGGGTGGCACGCGCGGCGGCGGTGGCGCGGGTGCCCGCGGAGGCGACGACCGCGAGGGTGGGAGCGCGGACGGTGACGGCGAACATGTTTATCCGGTCGATACACACGCGAGGTCGCGAGGTGGTGTGTCGGCATTTCTCAATCGGCTTCATCTCAAATCTGGTTGGTCCACTGGATCCGACTGGACGAAAAGGAGATCTCCTATGCGGATTCAGTCTCCTTTGCTCCCGGGAAATAGAAATATCTGAAGATCCGCCTCTTGCCGCCGGTTCGAACCCAACCTTTTTCGGTTTGGGCTTTTTTGAACTCGGACGTGCAACGAAGAAAGAAAGGCCGCGTGTGCGGGAACCCGCCCCTCACTCACCTCCGCGCCAATCGCGTGAACACAAAGGCCGGTCACCATGTTGAGTTTCCTCTTCAGGGTCTACACCTTCTTCCTGGGCTTCCTCTACCCTGCGTGAGTGCCCCGACCCGCCGTCGAGCGCCCCGGACCCGCGCGCCACACGCCCCGAGATTCTTTTAATGGCGCGCCCCCTCGAGAATCACGAGCGCACCCCCCGTTCACGGCCAGTGCGCTGACCGTCCACCCCGTTCTTTTTCTTCACGAACAGGTACGCCTCGTACAAGGCGATCGAGAGCGAGGCCAAGAACGACGATACCCAGTGGCTCACCTACTGGGTCGTGTACTCCGTGCTCATGATCGCCGAGTCCTTCGCGGACTACAGCGTGTTTTGGATCCCGGGCTACCGATTCGCCAAGTGCGGCTTCATCTTCTGGCTCGCCTCCCCTCGCTTCAAGGGCGCGCTCATGCTGTACGACAAGTGCATCCGCGAGACCCTCAAGAAGGCTGAGCCCATCATCGACTCCGTCTCCGCCCAGCTCGCCAAGGGTGACCTCTCCGCGGTGCAGAAGGAGCTCGCGCCCGCCACTGAACTCCTCCAGAAGCACGGATCAGAGATGTTCGCGAAAGGGATGACGGCCGCCGCGGGTGCCGCCAAGCTGGCGCAGGAGGAGCTCGCGAAGGCCAACGCCAACGCCGCCGCCAACGCGGACAAGAAGGACTAAACCGCAGGTTCGATCCTCAGGGTACGAATCACTCAAAGGCTGATTGGAAGAACAGCCGGGTCGAGACGCGAGTTGAATCGTCCGATGAATCACTCGCGCTCCCCAGCCCCGCCGGGCAAGATCGACGGCGGGTGTACATAGACGCAGGGCAAACACGTAGCGGAAGTAGTGTGTTTGTGCATGATGAGATCACACGCGAATGCCGTATCCCGTCGCACCCGACAGGCTGAGCGCGTCTCCACCCATCCACCCTGGGCTGCACCCGCTGCCAAAATAAAACCAAAAATGAATAAATTTTCTCGTCGATCCCAACCCGACTCCACTGTGGCAGTCCGAGTGACTCTCAGCGCTGACAGCTGTCGCTCGGGCGAGAAGAAAAAAAAGCACTCGACGACGTATCGAGGACGGGCTCCTCCCGCGCTGGTTCTGTGGGGACACACGAGCCTTCGCCGCGCGTCACGCACGCGCGTCGGGTTCGGTCGTCGTACACGTCCGGTGCGGTCGTCCCAGCCGGTGTAACCGTCGGGTGCATCGATCGATACGAGCCAGGGCCCCGCGGGGAGCTCGGGGAGCTCGGGCGACAGAAATCTTGGACTGTTGCTCTCCAGCAGCGGTTGAATCTGAAAACGGGAGGGTGCGTCTGATGGCGGGTCTCGCGCTCGCGCCGATGGCGACGGGAGTGTCGAAGACGTGCGCCAAGGCTGCCGCCATCTTCCCCATCGCGTTCCTCTACCATCTCACCGCGCTCGCGTCGCTTCCGGTCCAGGTGGCGCTCGCCACGGCGCGGACCATCGCGGGCGTCAAGGGGCGTGGGGTGGATGAGCTGTTCGCGTCTTTCTTCACCCCGCGCGGCGTACGCGCGGGGTCCAAGGAGGACGTCGAACTCATCGAGGGGCTGAGGGAGAGGCACGGGGCCGCGATGGCGGCGGTTAAAGACCAGCTGGACGACAGCGAGACGCGATACAAGGTACTCCAACCGACACACACCGCAGATCCCGACCGCGACGGTTCGACCGTCGTCCTATTTATTTCAAATGGTCCCACCAGTAGTCGCTGACCAGTCACCTATCCCCTACCCACCGAACCCAGGCTGTGTACGAGAAACTTCGCGAGTCCGAGCGCATGCGACTCAAGATGCAGAACAGGCTCCAACACGCGCAGGAGGACCTACGGGCCGCGAGGGGCGAAGAACCCCCCAGTCCGCGCCACGGAAGCAACTCGTTCCGCTCGGGCAAGGACTCCTCGGATACCTACGCCGACGCGGAACACGACAAGTATCCGATGTACTTCACCACCGCGCTGTGCATGGCCGCGTTCCTGTACGTGTACGACATACCGGACGTGCCCCCGTTCGAGCGCAAGCTGACGAACGTCATCGCGCCCATCGTGTGGACCACGGCGGCGGCGACTAAGCACCCGGCGCTGTACAAGCTCTTGATAGTCGGCAACCTGGTGTTCTTCGGCTACCTGACGCACATGCTGGTGCAATGGAAACGTGAGATGGCGATCGGTGCGACGGCACCGTCGGCCGCGATGACGTTCGCGGGGTGACGATCCAAAACGAAGGAGGAAACGCTGTAAAAACAGGGTGCTGTAGCTACGAAACCCGCCCGTCGCGACAGAGTCCAAGTCGCTAAATTCTTTTTAACTTAAGAGTTCAACTCAAGCTTTCGACACCGAGACCGCGTGCGTCGCGTTACGAGTACGATGAAACGTGATTGCCGCGAAAACAGTGTCTTGCTCCTTCAACGCTAATCGACCGATCCAATTCCTAATCAATCGACGTGTAGTGCTACTACGTTACTTTCCCTCCATCTCCGCCTCGCGGTGGAACCGGTCAATCTCTTCCACGTCCTCCTCGCTGCCCATGTGTATGGGGTGCCTCTGGTGGATGCTGGTGGGTACGATGTCCAGTATGCGCTGCGTGCCGTCCGACGCGGCACCCCCCGCCCTCTCCATGATGTACGCCATCGGGAAGCACTCGTACAAGATCCTCAACTTGCCGTTTGGGGATTTGGAATCCCCGGGGTATGAAAACGTGCCGCCGTAGAGTAAGGTGCGGTGCACGTCCGCCACCATGCTACCGATGTACCTCAACGAGTGCGGCGATTCCTTGTCGTACTTGACGTGATCGACGTACCGCTTCATCCCCGCGCTCCAGTACCTGCTGTTGCCCTCGTTCACCGAGTACGTCGCCCCCGACGGCGGACACTTGATCTTGGGATGCGTCAGGACGAACTCGCCGAGGCTCGGGTCCAGGGTGAACCCCCGCACGTTCCCACCCACGGTGAGCACCAAGGTGCACGCGCTGCCGTACATGCAGTACCCCGCGGCGACCATCTCCTTACCGGGTACCAGGACGTCGTTGATATCCCCGACGCCGAGCGTCTTGGCGCGGTACACCCCGAAGATGCTGCCGACGGAGACGCAGCAGTCGATGTTTGAGGACCCGTCCAGTGGGTCAAAGACGCAGACGTACCGTCCGTGGGGCGATGTCGCGCACATGATGGCGTCCTCCTCTTCCTCGCTGACCAGCATGGTGCACCGCTTGCTCTCGTCCAAACCCCTGGCGAAGACGTCGTGCGCGATGACGTCTAGTTTCATCTGCTGCTCCCCCTGCACGTTCGTCGTCAAGTCCTGAGTCTTGCCGCTCAGGTTGGCGAGGCCGAGCTTCCGGACGCAGTTCTGGATGTACTTGCACGACGTCGCGACACTCTGTAGAAGGATGCACAGATCGGTCTCCTCCTCCTTCTTGATGTGGCCCTTCGCCGCCAGTGACGGGCACGTCGTGGACAAGGTCAGGATGAAGCTGCTGAGGGTGACGAACGAGTCGAGGTCCTCGCCGAAGTCGTCGATCGAGTGCGAGCTCGCGACCCGCTTCATCGCCCCACACCGATCCACGGCACGCGTCTGCGCCCCGGCTTCCGAGTTTGTATAGGGTACCGCCGCCTCGACGCGCGCGGCGTTGGGTTAAGTGAGGCGCCGCCCGCGGCCGAACCGAGGGAAATTACCCATTATTTTTCACCGGCAGTCCCATTTTTACGCGAGACTCGACCCGTGTCTCGAGCCGAAACCACTCGCTCGCACTCAGAGGCACCACCGCCTCTCGATTCAAACGAACTGGATTTCAGTCTCAGATCGCGAATCAAGTTTATCATTGGCGAACGACTGGCGTTCCGGGCGATCATTGGCTGAAGGATCGGCAACCGTAAAATATCAGGATTCGTATGAGGGTTTAGTGTCAAGTCGTCACGACCCGACGGTCCGCCGAGTTTTTCTCAACGAGCATCCTGAGACGTCGGGCGGAATAATGGAAGCTTGGTTTGGGAACCCTTGACGGGGCCGCGAGACGCGCGACGCCTCACAACTCTCGCGGGTCACACGCCGGCGACGAGTAAGACACACCGTTCATAAGTTCGTTCGGAGTTCGGACGCGCTCGTGACCCTACTCACTGCGTTAAGTGAGGCACGAGACAAACCTTCGTCGAACCACCCGACGCCGCCGGTGAAAAGAGCAGCCGGAGAAGACTTCGCGCGATGGCGAGCGTCGTGAGCGGCGTCGGGGCGATGGCGGCCCCCAAGATCGGCACCAACCGCGCGACGATGAAGCCCCGTGCGTCGATGAAGCCCCGTGCGTCCGCGCGCGTCCAGGCGCGCGTCGTCCCGTCCGCCCGCGCGGTGGTCGCCCGGGCCTCACCGCAGCGCGCCACCGAGGCGATTCTCGCCCCTCGCGGTCCTCTCCGCGCGCCCTCGAACGACGCGCGCGGATCGACCGCGGTGGCGTCCGCGCTCGCGCCCGCGGCGTCCATGCGAACCGCGGCGTACTCGCGCGCGTCCCCCTTCACGCGCCGCGTCACCACCCCGGGCTTCCGCCGCGAGATGGAGCAGTCCGCGCGCCTCCACGGCAAAACATCCGGGCCCCCGCTCAGATCCCGACAGCCCACCACGCGCGCGGCCGCCGGAGGTGACAAGGACGTCGCCGCCGCCGCGGGCGCCAAGGAGCCCGGGCCATCCTCCGGCAGGTGGTCCTCCGTCGTCAACTCACTGGCGACGGTGATGGAACCGACGGAGGTGGAGTCGCTGCTCGACGAGGAGCTCCCGGCGCACGACGAGATCACACGCGGGCGACTGTCCAACGGACTGCGGTACGTCGTGCTGCCCAACAAAGTGCCCAGCGATCGGTTCGAGGCGCACCTGGAGATGCACGTCGGTTCCGTGGACGAACGCGCGGATGAGCAAGGGCTGGCGCACCTGGTGGAGCACGTCACTTTTCTGGGATCCAAGAAGAGGGACGCGTGGCTCGGGTCGGGGACCAGGGGCAACGCGTACACCGACTTCCACCACACCGTGTTCCACGTGCACTCCCCGACGTACAACAAGGATTCCATCTACATGCTTCCCAACGTGCTGGACATCCTGTACGACGTGGCGTTCAACCCGCAGTGCCTCGAGACCCGGGTCCAGAAGGAGAAGAAGGCTGTCCTCGCGGAGGCGCAGATGATGAACACCATCGAGTACCGCGTGGACTGCCAGCTCCTCCAGCACCTCCACTGGGATAACAACCTCGGATGCAGGTTCCCCATCGGTAAGCTCGACCAGGTGGCCACGTGGGACGCCGCCAAGGTTCGGCAGTTTCACGATCGCTGGTACTTCCCGGCCAACGCCACCCTCTACGTCGTCGGAGACTTCCACGCCGACGTTCCGGGCGTCGTGGAGATGATCGAGAAGGCGTTCGGGTCCGCCGAAGCCGCGATCGAGATTGACGAATCCACCGGAGCTGCCACCGCGGATCCCCCAGTGCTACGAGAGAGGCACGCGGTCCGGCCCCCGGTGCGACACGCGTACGGTGTGCCGCCGTCGATTGCTAAAACCATCGACGCGGCGGAGAAGGCGGCGAAGGCGGCGGGCATCGATGACCCGTATCAGCCGTTCGTGGCGAAGGAGAGTGGGGTTCAGCTGTTCCAGCACGAGCACCTGAGCCACGTGAGCTTCAACATCTTCAGCAAGCTCCCCGTGCTGCCGCTGCGGCACATGGGCGACTTGCACCGCACCGTGAACCAGCGCATATGTCTGTTGGTGCTCCAGAGCCGCATCCAGAGCCGGTACGCGGAGCTCGACCACGAGCACTACAAGCGGTGCGAGCTCGACCACTCCGACAGCGCGCGGGAAGGGTGCACGGTGTCCACGGTGACTGTCACGTGCGAGCCGCTGCACTGGAAGTACGCTCTGCAAATCGCCGTGGAGGAGGCGCGGCGCCTGCAAAAGTGCGGCTTAACCCCAGGCGAGCTCCAGAGGTTCAAGGGTGCCATGATGAGGGACAGCGAGCAGCTCGCGCAGCAGGCTGGGTTTGTCCCGTCCCTCGAGAACCTCGATTTCGTCATGGAGCACGACGCGTTGGGGCACGTGGTGATGGACCAGGTGCAGGGCCACGAGGCTCTCGTCCGCCTCGACGACGTCATCCGAATAGAAGGGGTCAACGAGGTGGCGCGCGAACTCCTCGGCTTCTTCGGCGAGTACGGCGCCGCGCCGGAGGAGAAGGATGCGCTGGGGGGGCTGACCACCGCCATCGTGGCGTGCGTCCCTTCCACCACCACCGACGCTGAGGGCGTGGAGGTTCCTTTCGCCATGACCGAGGATGAGGTCAAGGAAGTGCTCTCCGCCGACTACGGAGAGATCGAGGCGATGGAGGACGTGTACGTCCCCGACGAGCTCCTCAGCGACGAGGAGATCGAGACGTTGATCGCGGAACGGAAGCCGTCAATCGTGGAATCGACGATTGACGCGGCGACTGGCGTGCATCAGCGCGTGCTGTCCAACGGGGTACGGGTCAACTACCGCGTCACGAACAACGAGCCCGGCAGTGGTTTCCTCAGGCTGGTCATCCCGGGCGGGAGGACCGCGGAGCCCGTGGCGTCGGGCCCGGGCGGCATCGGCGCCGCGGCGGTGGGCTTCAGGACCCTCCAGGAGGTTGGCGGCATCGGCCAGTGGACCCGTAAGCAGGTTGAGCTCATCACCATGCAGAACCTGGTGATGTTCGAGGTTGAGCCCGAGGCGGAGTACCTCTTCCTCGACGCCGCGTTCGCCGTCAAGGGCGGCCTTCGCACAACCCTCGAGATCATCCACCTGCTCACCACCCAGCCCGTCTGGGACTCCAACGCGCTGGAGAGGGTCAAGGACATCTACCGCATGTTCGAGCTCAACACCCAGCGTAACCTCGAGCTCCTCACCCACGACAAGGTCAACCACGCCGTCTTCGGCGACAGGAGGCTCATGGACCCGAGCCGAGAGGAGCTGAGCAAGCTCACACTCGACGGCGTCGTCAACGCGGTTGAGGCGCAGCTCAAATCCGGCCCGCTCGAGGTTAACATCGCGGGTGACTTTGACCCGGCTGAGATGGACGAGATGATTGTCAAGTTTCTCGGAACAGCCGCCCCGGGTGGAGCGCTGACGCCACAGATCGACACAGAGCCCCTCCCGCTCACCCCTCTGACACTCAAGGATGTCCCCGGCACGGACGAGCAGCGCGCGCAGAGGCTCTGGCTACGGGACAGCGACGAGCGCGCGTGCGCCGTGCTCGCGGGGCCGGGCCCAAAGATGTGGGCGCCCATGCGAAACCCGCCCTTGCCCCCGCTCGCGGATGCCGACGCTGACGCCAACGCTGATGCCGATGCCGCCGGTGACGTGAACCCGTTCGTGGGACCTGACGGGGGTCGGTACCACCCCCAGGACCCGGTCAACGCGGCGGCTGCGCTCAAGGAGAACCCCTTCGCCGCGCAGTCGATCCGCCGGGCCAACCCGCTGGCAACTTTCGTCGCGGGCATGCTCCTCACCGAGGTGATCGGCGGTCGGCTGTTCACCACCGTCCGCGACGCCCTCGGGCTCACCTACGACTGCAACTTTCAGCTCGCGTTTGGCTTGCAGAACAGCGACGCCACCACCTACAGGCTGGTGGTGACGAGTACCCCGGCTAAGATTGACGACGCGCTCGACGCCGCGCTTCGGGTACTCCGGGGGTTCAAAAACCAGCGAATCTCCATGCGCGAGGTTGAACGCGCGCGGATGACTCTACTGACCCGCCACGAGACGGAGCTCAAGACGAACGCGTACTGGGTGGACTTGATGCAGTACACCGCGCTCGGCGACGTCCTGGCGCCCGCTAAGGATGTGACGTGCATCAGCGACTTACCGGCCATGTACGAGGCGGCCACCGTGGACGATCTCTACGAGGTGTACGCGCAGCTTGGGTTGGGCGACGGCGAGATCTTCACGTGCGTGA
>Ga0209425_10002902_pt1 | contig 18602 bp, 14 predicted proteins | sample COG_05_FD_184749 | JGI IMG/M metagenome (GOLD analysis project Ga0209425, IMG submission 184749) | Pelagic Microbial community sample from North Sea - COGITO 998_met_05 (SPAdes) (version 2) | ecosystem: Environmental > Aquatic > Marine > Neritic zone/Coastal water | place: Helgoland, sampling...
ATGTGTGGATTGTAGTAAGGGCTCCCGGCAGTCGTGCAGACCAATTTGATGCCGAGTGATTCTAAAAGTGAGAGAAACTTTGTCGGCTCATGAAGATCGATTCCTATACCAGTAGAATCGGCACCAAATATCAATCTGGAATCACCGTTCTGCTCTGGGATACCAACCCCATCCATGCCCGGAGTGAATGGAAGAAAGTCAAATACGCTGACGCGAACACCAATCTCGAGAGAGGAGGTACGACTGCGGATACCCTCCACGATTTCTCGGAGGAACCGCGTGCGATTTTCAAATGAGCCGCCATATTTCCCTGGCCGGTCGAAACCACTGAGTAGTTCGTGGCCGAGGTACCCGTGGCAGTGCTTAATGTCAACAAATCGAAAGCCCGCTTGCTCAGCAAGGCATGCCGCACGTACGAAATCCTCGATAAGGACAGTTATTTCGTCATCACTGAACAGTGCGGAATCGTCAGTAATACCACAGCGAGAATCGAGCAACACATTTCGCTGCGCCGTTCGTGGTTGCATGCGATCATGAAAGTCTGGTTTTGCAAAGCGGCCTGAATGGGTTAGCTGTAATCCGATGACAAGATCTGCAGTGGTACCGAATTCAGTCTCATGCGTAGTGATGAGTTCTGCCCGTAGTGACTCAAGTTCTGACAGATTCTCACTGTTGATAACCATTTGGTTTGGATTTGCCCGGCCATCATGACGAACGGCAACCGCTTCACCACCCCAGATCAGTTTGGCACCACTGCGACCAAAATTTCGCCACCGACGCCGCGTGAGCTCTGTTGGTTTCCCATCAGCGGTTCCGTCCCATCCCTCCATCGGAAGAATACAGAATCTATTTCCGATTATAAAATCATGGACTTGAATGGATTGAGCGAGCGGTGATTTAGGACCACTTTCCACCAACTCAGCGCAAGGAAGTGGAAGTTCTAAATCGCTCAAATGACGCGTGAATGCTGCATGGGTCTTGAAGCTGGCAATGCGTGGAAAAGTCATTCGTTGAATTCCTCGAGAAGATCTCGCAGTTCACTAGCAATTGCAGATAGTACTTCAACATCAGTTTTCGGACGTCGAGGCGAATCAGGATGAGTTGCACTGCTTGCGATCCTGTTTCGGATCTTTAAGAACATGGCTGCCGAGTGCTTGTAGGCTGGGACGGGATGACGAAACGAAAAGGCTCCGAGATATTGAAGCACGTCATTCAACCGAAAGAAATGCGGGTCACCTGCAGCCCACATGGCGTCGCGTCGAGCGAACGCATCCGGAGCAAAAGCACTTAGACCAAGTAGATAGTCGCTTCCATACATGATCATGTCGATTGCCAAATCATTTCCCGTAAATACTTTGAAATCAGGGCGAACACGGTTTCGTAACTCGATTCGACGCCACTCAGGTTGTCGACGTAGTGACGAATGTTTGGCACCAATTGCGTTTGGGATTTGCATCAGTTGTTCATAGGTATCGAGTGAGTAGATCCTCCCAAAAGGCGCAAAAGCCTCACCAAGTTCAAAAAACAGAAATGGACCACAAGAAAGAGTGACTGATTCATATGCTGGGGCCACTTCATCTTCCTGCAGTTCGCTCAAGCCAAAAGACTGAAAGAGAATCGGTGTTCCTTTAGCGGATTCGACCTCTTCGATACCATGACGATACGCATCAGCATCGAACATCTGCCCTGGCGAATCACCTATGAAGACGCCAGCTACAAATTCAAGTCCAGATGTCACAGCATTGGTTCGCTGAAGAACTTCCAATCGTGTTGCTTCGTCGATTAGGCCGGCATATCCGGTATCCATATTTACCGCAGGGATCAGACCGGCAGCTACCGTGTCCTCAAGGTTTTGCTCGAAACCAGCCCAATCAACCGAAGTGTCATTGTTATAAGGAAGAAGAATTGCAGAGATACCGGTGATTGTACGACGCGGCCGCAGGAGTATCTGGGGGTAGGGTTCTTCCTTCATCTGCTGAAACATTTCAAGTTGTACTCATTGGCGGACACAAAGGCATTCGGTTTTCTTAATGTCCAACGTCACTATTCTTGTTGTCATTACAAAACGCTGAGAATAAATGCATATGCCTAATCAATCAGGTAAATCCCAATGCCGTGAACAAAGTAAGCCTAGAGGATGCAAGCAATGACACAATTGAGTGGTGCGGAGCATCGTGTAAAATTGTTTATGACAATAAGAACGTAAACGGCTGCTCGACCAAAAAATAAGTTATTCCCTCATCCCGTTACTCTCCAGGATGTTGTTTGGAAGACTGGTTTTTTGGGTCAAACTGTGATAAGTCAATGCCGTCCTTTGCTTCTTCCTCAAGTAGTTTGACTCGTAGTTCAAGTCGATCAATACGCCGCGTCATAAGAGCCGGTGATTCAGCTTGTGGTTGTTGGCGTTTAGGTTTGGGAACAACTGGATAGCCCAGCTGTCGTTGCAAAGCAGCAAAAAGATAAAGCGGGTCTTTGCCACGATTGGCCCAGGCAATACGGCCTTCTTTTTCACCAAATAGAACTGTATTTTTTTGTGTAGCCAAGCACTCCTCGTTCTGTGTGGCATCGTACGTGTGAAACGAAGCGCGACCCTTCTGGCGTCGTAGAAGTTCCTCACTTCGAATGTAAATCAGATCTGCGAGGTCCACTAAACCGACTTGACGCGATACCATTGTGATCCAATCGGTCCAGTCGGCATTAAAAATATCATCATCGGCTGTAGCGAGGAGTCCGCGCATGTAATCGAGCCGATTTCGTGAAAGACATTCGAACCGATAGAGAAACAGTCCCTCAGGAGTCCCCCCTTCTGCGAGATAGCGTGCTTCACGTTCCAGTATTACGAGCGCAGTACGAAGATCAAATCGTCCTTCCTCGTCTTCGGCCTCGGTTATGACAAAGGTTTGAAATGCTGTGAAATAATGGTTGAGTTGCCGCATTGCAGGTGCGATTGTTCCAGTAAGTTTTAAATCGCTTACCAGATAATCAATAGCGAGAGGCAGCTTTGTTGTCGCCAGTATTTCATGCCCCAAACTTTTAAGGGCTTCTTGCGTTGCAACACCGTCGAGCATCCGTTCGCCTAGCGTTCGGAACAGGTAGGACTGTTCGATATACTCTTCTCGTGCAAGCATGGTGTGGTCCATTTTTTTTGTAGGTGATTTAGGGCAGACTGAATGCTTGGACGATCTATAGTGAAGTTGTCAGAGCCATGTAACACAGGGAGCGTGGATGATTTATCCACTCAAGAGAACGCATGTCCGACCAATTTAGTTCAATAGATGCTGCCATCAGAGCTTTTCGAGAAGGAAAGATCGTGATTGTGGTGGATGCTGAAGATCGTGAAAATGAGGGGGACTTTATCTGTGCCGCCGAGGATGCGACACCCGAGGCCATTAACTTCATGATTACCCATGGTCGGGGTCAGGTATGTATGTCGGTTTTACCAGATGTTGCGCGTCGACTTGAATTACCCATGATGGTGGAGTCGAACTCCACCCCGCTCGGTACTGCATTCACTATACCTGTCGATCACGTGTCTGCACGCACCGGCATCACTGCAGCGGAGCGGGCCGTAGCTGTTTCTTCCATTCTCAATCCTGAAAGTAGTCCTCAGGACTTTGTTCGTCCTGGACACCTGTTCCCCTTGATTGCGAAAGAGGGTGGGATTCTCAGGCGTGCAGGACACACCGAGGCAACGATTGACCTGGCACGTCTTTCTGGAAAACAGCCGTCCGGTGTCCTTTGTGAAATTCTAGATACGGACGGAAATCGAGCAGATCGCAATGCGCTGCAAGCACTGGCTAAGAAACACGGCCTTGAAATTATTTCGATCGAAGAATTGATTCGCTATCGACGAACAAGGGAAAAATTGGTGGAGCGAGTTGCCGAAGCGGAACTTCCGACAAAGTGGGGGAATTTTCGAATTATGGCATACAATGTTCGCTATGAGTCTCAGCAGCCGATTGTGTTCACTATGGGTGATCTTGAGACAGCGGACGCGCCACTCGTTCGACTTCATTCATCATGTTTCACGGGCGACTTAATTGATAGTTTGCGATGTGACTGTGGTGATCAACTTCATATGGCCTTGAAAATGATTAGTGCTGAAGGAGTTGGTGCGGTTGTATATCTTCCGCAGGAAGGTCGTGGGATAGGTCTGGTTGAAAAAATTCGTGCTTATGGTTTGCAAGATGAAGGACTTGATACAGTTGAAGCAAATCATGCTCTAGGGTTTGCAGCAGACTCTCGTGATTACGGGATCGGCATTCAGTTGCTCAAAGATGTTGGGCTGTCGAAAGTTCGGCTTTTGACGAACAACCCAAAAAAGACAGATGCTTTCATTTATGGTGGGTTCGACCTCAAAGTTGTTGATCAAGTGCCAATCCAGCCCCCACCAAATCAATACAATGAGCGATACCTCGCTACAAAACGTGAGAAACTAGGTCATAACTTGCCCGGGCGATGAATGGCTTGAGTGGACGTTGACCCACCCTCGCTCTCCCCCGTAGCATCGTCATTTCAGACAAGACGAATCTTAAGCAAAGGTTTCGTAAGGAGAAGTCGGATGCAAGAAGTGGTTGGCTGTGAATCCACCGTGTCACGAGGCAATATATTGCTGGTGATGTATTGTACCCTTCTGCTGTGTTTTGTTTGCGTTGGTTGCGGTGGTTCTAAGTCAGTTCAGCAGACGCCACCCTCGGAATTAACAGCATCAGTGGAAGCGAGAAAAGAACCACTTCCGGTGACTGAGCCGCAGCCGTTAGATTCTTTTGATGTGCCGAAACTTTCTGATCTTGATAAAGAGGCCAACTGGATTGATAGGGCGGTTCGTGATGGCCTTGTTCTTTTACGTGAATCGCAGTCGAAAGAAAAAGTGCTTGGTTCAGTAGAAAGTGCACTTGCAATTTCCAACAACTCGCCGGAGTCAAATGATTTAATTCTTTCTGCACTTGGTAGGCTTCCAGAAGATGGTGAAGCAGACTATTCAGCTCGTATCGATCGCCATGTTGGTGGTGACCTTGGTAGCACAAACCCAATTATGATCAGTACGTCTGCTGAGTTTGACATTCTTGGGCTTACAGGGTTTGGGTTGTTTTCGTTCGGTCGCGATCTTGAGCCATTCGCTACTAGCGAAACAGTTAAGACATGGCAGACAAGTACAGACAGAATGCTTGATAAGGTCGTTCTTCGTGACGATCTTGTTTGGAGTGATGGGCAGCCAATTACCGCTCACGATATTGCTTTTACGTTCAAGGTCATCATGGATCCACGAGTGCCGGTCCCGGCCGTCCGCAGTGGTACCGATCAGCTTCGATGGGTTGAGGCATACGACGACCAAACCCTTGTTTTCTTTCACAAAGAAGCACTTGCAACAAATGTCTGGAACATTAATTTCCCTGTGCTTCCAAAGCATATCTATGAAAAGACATGGGAAGCCGACCCGACTTTAAAAGACTCTGCAGAGCATGTTCAATTAGAGCAATCGCCAGTTTGTGGTGGTCCTTATGAAATTGTTGAGAGGAAACGAGGGCAGCAGATCGTCTTACGGCGTCGGGAGAACTGGTCGTCTATTCAGGGCAAGCAGGTTCGCGAGCGACCATATTTCAAGGAAGTGCGTTTTCGAATAATCGAAGACCCCAACACAACACTTTTGGCACTCAAAAAAGGTGAGATTCACGAGATGATCTTACAGCCCGAACAGTGGACAACGCAGACTGTCGGTAGAGAATTTTATGAACGTAATACAAAAGCAACAGCTCCAGAGTGGGTGAGTTTTCATTTCGGTTGGAATATAGAAACAATATTTTTCCGTGATCGACGCGTTCGAAGAGCAATGAGTTACGCCTTTGATCATGATGAGATGCTCGAGGAACTTTGCTACAGCCTCTACGATCCTTGCGCAGGAATTTTCTATCCAGGTGCATGGATGGCATCGACGAAAAAACTCGATCCCTATAAGCAAGACCTTGATAAAGCAGAGGCATTGCTGGATGAGGCTGGCTGGATTGATAGAGATAATGATGGTGTTCGTGACAAAGAGATTGATGGACGAATAGTCCCATTTGAATTTTCTATCCTTGTGAATCAACAGCCATTACGAATTGCAATATGCACTTTGTTGAAAGAGAACCTCGATCAGATTGGTATACGACTCAATGTCCGGCCAGTGGAGTCAACCGTATTGCAAGACCTCACTCTGAATCGCAAATTTCAGGCTTACCTTGGTGGTTGGGGTTCGGGAACAGATCCGGATACTTCTGAAAATCTTTGGAAGACTGGTGCAATGAGAAATTTTTGTAATTATTCAAATCCTGAAGTTGATCGTCTCTACGCCGAAGGAAGGCAGGAGTTTGACCGAACCAAGCGTGCAGAAAAGTACGGACGGATTCAGGAAATCCTTTATGACGATCAACCGTACACATGGTTGTACTGGCGAAATAGCTTCTATGGCTTCTCAAAAGATGTCCGTGGGTATGTTTTTTCACCACGTGGGCCGTATCACTACTCACCAGGGTTTGGCAGCCTGTGGAAGCCACAGCAGGAGTAAGTGATGGTTGCTTACTTACTTCGAAGAGTGTTACTCGGTCTTGTGACGCTCGTTGTTATTACACTCATGGTTTATGGTTTAGCGAGGTCAATGCCTGGCAATCCGTTGACTGTGCAGCTTGGTGAAAGTGATCCGAGTAGGAAGCTTAACCCTGAAGATCAACAGAGAATGCTTGAGATCTATGGGCTCGATAAGCCTTGGCCCATCGGATATGTGCAATGGATTAGTAAAGTCATTCAAGGAGATTTGGGTAGGTCAATAACGCGTAAGCAACCGGTGACGCAGCTCATTGGTGAACGGATCGGACCAACAGTCCTGATTTCGGGAACAGCGCTTTTTTTAACATGGTTTCTGGCGATACCATTGGGTCTTTATGCATCAGCCAGAGGTGGGCGAATTGATGAGCGTTTTACAGGGCTTGTTCTCTACGCTCTGTATTCTTTCCCGACATTTGTCGCTGCACTTTTTCTTCAGATCATCTTCGCAGTCTGGTTGCGGGATACACGGTGGGAGTTGCCTCTCTTTGGCATGAGTGACTTATCGAGTGACGCTCCTTTTTACGCTCGTTGTGCAGATGTTGCATGGCATGCAATTCTGCCAATAACCTGTCAGACGTATGTTGTTCTTGCGTATAATAGTCGGTTTATCAAAGCAAATCTTGAAGAGGTAGTGAGACAAGATTTTATTCGCACGGCTCGTGCGAAAGGCGCCGGACCTTGGAGAGTTCTGGTACATCATGCCTTTCGAAACACGCTTATACCGCTGGTCACCCTTCTTGGACTGTCTCTTCCAGCACTCGTAGGTGGATCTGTCATCATTGAGCAGATTTTCACATGGCCTGGCATGGGGCGACTTTTCTTTGAAAGTATTCGGGAACGTGATTATCCAACCATCATGGGTCTTACATTGATGTTCAGTGTACTCACGCTTGTAGGCCAGCTACTTGCAGATCTTCTCTACAGCATTGTCGATCCCCGAGTGAATGTTGAATAAATGAGTCAAGAAAAAATGAGAGTGACTGAAGAGATAGATGCCGCCAAGCCATCTCAAGGTTTCTGGTCAGATGCGTGGCAACGATACCGTCGCAGACCAATCGGAATGCTGGCTCTTGGTTTCGTTTTATTTCTGACATTTGTAGCTCTCTTTGCGCCCGCAATAGCAGGAACAAAACCAGTGATCTGCAATTATAAGGGCGACCTCTATTTTCCATGTCTTGGATACTTCAATCGCAGTTGGGAATCCCCAATATTTACGAAAGACAAATTTCGTGGAACATATCCCAAGAACCTGAAGCAGAAAGATCCCGAGAGTTGGGCGGTTTGGCCACTTGTATTTCAGGATCCATATCGCCGCGTTCGAGAGAATGAATGGCCGGGTCGTCGCGAGAACCCCTCTCGGGATGAAGGACATCCCAACCGACTGAATCTATTTGGTACAGATCAATACGGTGTCGATATTTTTGCAAAAATGGTTCACGGTACCACGATTGCATTATTAGTTGGATTTGTCTCTATGGGTCTGGCCGGTTCCATTGGCGTCCTGGTCGGAGCATTGGGTGGCTATTTCGGTGGTTGGGTAGACATGATAACCAGTCGCCTTACCGAGATTGTGATGTGTATTCCAACGTTGGTATTAATACTGGCTCTCATTGCTGTTGTTGAGAAGCCGACTATCTGGAAGACCATGGCAATTATTGGTGCAACCGGTTGGACAGGAATTGCTCGGCTGACACGTGCAGAATTCCTGAGGCTTCGGCAAACGGAATTCGTTATGGCAGCACGCGCAACAGGAGCGGGCTCACTGCGAATTATGTTTCGACACATCTTGCCTAATGCCTTAGCACCTGTTTTAGTGCCAATAACATTTGGAATTGCCTCAGCAATCCTGGTAGAGGGTTCGTTATCATTTCTAGGATTCGGACCACCACCACCGACAGCGAGTTGGGGTTCAGTTTTGAACAGTGCTCGCAGCAATCTTCAGCTCTGGTGGCTAGTTGTTTTTCCGGGTGTGGGAATATTTCTTACTGTGCTGGCCTACAACCTTGTTGGTGAAGGTCTCCAGGAAGCAACAGATCCAAGGTTGCGTGAGGCAAAAAAATAATGGCAGCCCCGCTACTTGAAATAAAAGATTTAGTCACGGTCTTTCATACATCAGAGGGCAGGCTTCCTGCTGTCGATGGGGTCTCTTTATCAATAGAGCGAGGACGGACGCTTGGCTTAGTGGGTGAAAGTGGTTGTGGTAAAAGCGTGACAGCCATGTCGACATTACGGCTTGTCTCGTCGCCTGGTCGAATTGAGTCGGGATCAATTACGTTCACCACAGAGGGCGAGAGCATTGATTTGGTAACCGCGCCTGAAAAACAATTGAGAAAAGTACGAGGCGGCCGCATCGGCATGATTTTTCAGGAGCCGATGACCAGCCTCAATCCAGTTTTTACAATCGGAAACCAGATTGCCGAAGTAGTTCAGTTGCATCGCAAAGTGAGTCGTTCCGAGGCCCGGTCACGGGCCCTTGAGATGCTGCGCCTCGTTCGTGTTGCCGCCCCTGAGCAACGGCTCGATGAATATCCTCACCAGTTGTCTGGGGGTATGCGACAACGAGTTATGATTGCAATTGCTTTGGCCTGTGAACCAGATCTGATTATTGCTGACGAGCCGACAACGGCACTGGATGTAACAATTCAAGCGCAGATTCTCGATCTTCTCGATGACTTGCGGTCACGTCTCGGTACAGCGATTTTATTGATAACCCATGACCTTGGTGTTGTTGCCGAAACATGTGATGACGTTGCAGTGATGTACGCTGGTCAGATTGTTGAGCAGGCATCAGCCGTTGAGCTTTTTAGTCACCCACTTCATCCTTACACGATAGGACTCCTTCAAGCTCGGCCAAACGTTGATGCCCGAGACCGATCACCGTTGGCAACAATTCCGGGAATGGTTCCGCTGCCGCAAAACTTTCCTTCAGGTTGTCGATTTCATCCACGTTGCAGCCATGCTAGGGAACCCCAATGTAAATTAGATCCGCCAGCACTCCGGGAAATTAGTCCGGGACATTTCGTTCGCTGTCACTTTGCTGAGGAGATCAATTCGTGAGTGAACAACATCCTGAGACCGATCTGCCATTCCTGCAGGTGAAGGGTTTAAAAACACACTTTCCAATTAAGAAGGGATTGTTGCGTCGTCAGGTGGGTTCCGTAAAGGCAGTAGATGGGGTGACGTTTGATATTCCTAGAGGTAAAACACTCGGGCTTGTTGGTGAAAGTGGCTGTGGAAAGACCACCGTTGGCCGAAGTCTTCTACGGCTTGTAGAACCAACCGATGGTGAAGTTCTGTTTGATAATCATTCTGTTCGGAAACAGAACGCACGTGGTTTACGATCTCTGCGTCGCCGCATGCAGATTGTCTTTCAAGATCCTTACGGCTCGCTTAATCCTCGGATGAAGATACGTTCAATTCTCGAAGAGGGACTTATTCTTCATCAAATGGGCGATGAAACTGCTCGATTAGAGCAAATGAAGCAAGCTCTTGAGCGCACAGGGCTATCTCCTGCTGTTCTAGAGCGATATCCACATGAGTTTTCAGGCGGTCAGCGGCAACGAATCGCTATAGCTCGTGCGCTTGTACTTAAACCCGAATTTCTTGTTCTTGATGAACCGGTCTCAGCTCTGGATGTTTCAATTCAGGCGCAGGTTATAAACCTCTTGAAGGAGCTCAAACAGGAACTTGGTTTGACCTATCTTTTTATCTCTCATGATCTTTCTGTGGTGGAGTATCTGGCTGATAATGTCGCTGTCATGTACCTTGGCCAGATTGTCGAGTCTGCAGAAGTGGGGCAGCTGTGTCAGCAACCACTTCATCCATATACGCTTGCACTATTTTCAGCAGTTCCCAGCGTTGAAGTGAAGAACCGCCGGCAGAGAATAGTACTTACTGGCGATGTGCCAAGTCCTTCTCGGCCCCCAGCAGGCTGCCGTTTTCATCCGCGATGCCCTCTGGCAGAAACGGTCTGCCGCGAGGTCGAGCCCCCCCAGGTCGACCTCGCAGGCCACCGCCTCCACTGCCATGTTGCCAGCCGGGAACTGGAACGCTGCGGTGGTGATGCAGCAAAAACCTCTGTAGAAATGCAGGCCGCGATTACCGCTGCGACTTCTGACTCGACCGAGCCATATTCTGCCGTCTAACAAAGAAGGTCTTTGGATCATCAATGACCCAAGGCGTGCTCCATGTCTTGCCATCATCTTGACTACAAACGTTGTAGAAAAATGTTTTTACCCACTCCGTACGATAACCGTACGGATTTTGAGTTGTGAGATGGTCATTCATAGTCAGATCATCAACGCCTTGACTAGCAAAGTAATGAACTTTTCCATCGCGTGAAAAACTCATTCCAAGCGTCCACCAGCCGAGTTCCGTTTCTGAAATCGTTGGTCCACGCATGCCTCGGCCGCGACGATCCCCCCGTACACGTAGATATGCAGAATTACTTTTCTCTTTACCGTCACCTGGTTCAAAAACAATAAACATGCCAGGCCAGTATTCTTCAACTCCAAAATCACCACGATCAGGGTGTTCTTTTCCTGTGATGATAGCGTGTGTTGTGCAACCACAGCGGAAACCAAATGACGCTCCATTGCGTTGTTCCCATTGTGCAAAGGGTGGCAAATAGACGCGAGTCACTACGCTAGGATTGTCAGCGACAGAAAGGCCGCGTCCAGCAGCTTTCGACATATTGAAAATGAGATCATCCTGCATCATTCGATAGGTGAGTCGTCCAGGAATCCCCGCTCGTAACGTTGCAATAAGCAAGCCATGCTCACTGCCTTCCAATCCTGGCGCTGGGAGTTCAACCCGCTTAACAACGTCTGGTGTGCCTCGTTTCGGTCCCTCGAACCACAGTCCATTGTTGCTCTTACCGAGAGGGCTTCGCATCCGCTTGTCTTGTTCTCGTGAGCTTTTTGGGTGGCGGTGATACCATTTCCAGTTTTCATCTTCAAAAGTATCAGTGCCATTCTTGATAAGCACACCGGTCCCTGGAAGGAGTACCGGTTTCTTGGTCACAACTGGCTTTGCCGGTGCGATGGTTTCCGTTTTGGACTGTTCTCCTGACGCAGGCGGAGCAGTGTTCTCAGATGCCAGTGTGTCTGAAAACACGCTAAGAGAGTATCCAGTGGCGACGAGGATAAGAAAGACACGGTTGATTACGAGTGTCATGCAGATATTCCTTTGAACAACGAATTCGAGTGCAGAAAAAATTGGCTGTGACGATAAAAGGAATCGTCCGGAGTCACTCGGTTTATGTGGCCAACCTTCATCAGGCGGCAGGCTTATCCACATTTGCCTGTGTCATGTCTTCACCGGATTCTACGCTGTGGGCGTGTTTTCTTTAGATTACCCAGACTAAAAGATCAGGGTGCCTCATGATTTTTGGAGGTGACAGGTCTGGTGTCACAGCAACAAAAACGTCACAAACCCTCACTCCATTGAGCCAAGAATTGGACGGCTCATAAACTTTTCAGGCCATGGGGTAAGGTGTGATTTTTAGTTCGCGTCAAAAGCCCGTAGAGCAAATTCATGCAATTGTTTTCTATGCGCTGTTTGCGGGCGTCGAAGTAGCTTTCCTGGCATCTGGAGTCCTTGGAAGTCAGCCACCTTTTGAAGAAGGACAAGCGTTTGTTCAAGGGTCTCATACACATCACCAACGTCCTGGTGAGTTGGCAGGGTCAAATGATTCAAAAACATCACTGAAACAGTTTGGAGCCGAACTGTCCCGCGTCCCAGAAGTTGTCCGTCATCAACTGATATTAAGCCACAATGAAGGTCTTGTAGTTGATAGTGTCCAGAAAGATTCTGCAGCAGACCGTATCGGCCTCAAGCCACATGACATACTTGTCCAATTCGACGAACAATACCTCCTTCTGCCGGAACAGTTTTCTTTGCTCTTGGATACATATTTACATCAGGGACGAGGCGAACATCACAAACCCCCAGAAGTCTTATTCATTCGTTCGGGTGACCGTAGAGTGATAACACTTTCACAAAATTATCAAAAGCAAATTCCCGAAAGGCAGATCCATGAGTCAGTGACAATGAGTAAGGACAGTCGCTCTCAGCACATGAATGCAACAAGTGAAACACAATCACATCAAGTAAGCGGGAGTGCAACCCCTTCAACGGACATGAGGAATTGGAATGCAACTTTGGAGCCCGTTGTGCTTCTGAGAGAAGACGCGGATTGTATCATTCGTTTGACGCAAGGTAGGGAGACTCGATTACAAGTGCATTCACTGGACGGAAAATGTATTTTTGACCAGCTTCTCATTTCTCAGGAATCCCTCCAAGCTGTACCAGAGAGTATTCGAGATCGAGTCAATACAATGCTGTACGTTCTTGAATCACATACCGAAGTGATTGATAAAAATACGAATAGATCAGGGTTTACTGAGGCTCATACAGCACGCTTATCAACTGTAGATCTGATTGAGAAGCAGCCAGCCTTGCGACCTTGAGAATATCTTGTGTACCGATTGCGGCGAGAGCCGTTGCAAGAAAATCGAGGGCCTCTTTAAGAATTTCATCAAGTTCGTGATATGAGTTCTCAGAAAAGACAAACACTCGGTAAGAGATATTCAAAGGTCGCAATGCAGTCTCCCACGAAGGAGCAAGTTCGCTGACGGTTCTGCTTGATGCAACAATAAGCAATGGGCCACGAATGTGCAGAGCTGTGCATTGTTCAGCTAGTACATTTGAGTCAGAGCGTGGCATGAGAACGTATAGTGTCTATCCCACGGTAGGTGAGAAAATGAAGGCACGTTTCCCTAAGTTTTTCCAATGCAGCCAGGGAGTTGCTACTTCATCAGAGAATCTGAAGTGAATGCACTCTCAATGGGACGGGCGGTGCGGAGAAAATCAGCTTCAGGAATTAATGCACAGTTGTTTCCAGATACGTGTTCGAGAGTCAATTCATCTTCTCCGGCTTGCTGGAGCAAATATTGAGTAGGGCTTTCATTGTCACTGCCATCAGAAAGCGACTGAAGTAACCAGGCATTACCGCTACGTTGCCAAGCAAAGTGAGCGGTATGGCCATCTGAGCGAAAGAGCCAGGAGCAAATTTGTCCTTGCTGAGGGTCCCATCCAATGTATTCCGTGGTAGTCAAACGATCGCCCACTTTTTTGGAGGCTTCCTCATTGGGTAGAAGGGCTGGTATTCCCAACGCGAGTCGCTCTTCAGCACCACGGGGCTCAAGCTCCGTTGTGATGAGATGCCGGCGGATTAAAAAAGTGCCCTCTTCATTCCACTCGCACTGAAGACTTGCTGTGATGCCATCACTAATATCTTCCCAGAAACCTCGTAACCAATTGAGTTGTTGGAGCTGGTCATGGATAGTCGGTTCGGCAGATGCTTCAGATTCACGAACAGATTCCATGAGCCAACGGTTTTCGTGCCGAACGAGTACTGCAGAAAAACGACTTCGGCGAGGCCCTTGATCGGTGAGAGACATTTGTGATATTCCGTCGACAACAACAACATCATCACGAATAGGTCGAATCGAATCGAGTTGGAAACCAATCCGAGCAGTTTCATCACGTGCAAAGAGTTGATCAAACACATGTTCGACCGCAGGTTGCCCCACAATACGATTCCCAGTGTCCAGATCAAGGTTCTCACCGTCCTTTACCCAGTGAGCTGCGAGTGCGATGGCATCATGACGATTAAAGGCATCAAGGTAATTGGCAAAGGTGTTTCGTATGTCGGTGGATACGTTTGCGGCCACTGCATGCTTGATTTTTTTCAGGTTTCGAAATGAATTTTCTTGAGGGAGTTCTGCTGGTATTTCAGCAGAGACTGGAAGGATACCGTTCTTTTCAATCACTTTTGTGAACTTATGATTGTCAAGTTCTGCCACACGGAAAGGCCGGGCAGGCTTTATTACAACTGGAATTGGTCGAGTGGCTCGATATGTCGTGCGGGTCTCGTCTGGTGTTGTCGAGGCAGCATAAGGTAGTGACTGACTAACGGGCTGATTTACAGAAGGACTGCAACCAATCAGCATGCTAGAGGCGGCAAGCAGACAAGCAAGGTTCCCTTGTCGACTAAGACCTGCTGTTTCACTAAAAGCGCGGCTCATAAAACCATCCTTGTACGTAGAGTTACTCATATATCCATAAAAACACAACGTCTGTAATTCTCAGACGGTAGCATGGCTACCCGTAGTGTATCCCGTGCGATCATATTTTTGCCAATGATAAAGAGCAGAGTAATTTAGTTCCGGCCCGCTGTTGTGCTCGGAAAGTCATCTGTCCGGAAGGGTGTGAGCGGTAATCCGGGAGCAGAATACATATTGCAGACCGGGTTATCAGCCCATGCATAACGAACGGCCACCGGATTAGAAACCGTTTCACTCCAGACCTCTATCCGTCCATCAGCGAGTATTCGGGCCTGTGCGTTTACGAATGTCTTGCTGGAATCAGCAATGGTAAAACCTACGGGTTCACGAACATCAAAAGGTCTCCACCCACTCACCTTTGGTTCCACATGTGCAAAGGTAAGGGTTAGACGGTTGCCGTTTTTTTGCATCGATTGAAACTGGGGGCTTCGGCACGGAATCCCGGGTATGCCGTATGTTTCAGCGAGTGCCAATCGCGCCAATCGTTTTGCAACATCGATTTTATTTCTTGGATGAATGTCTTTTCCTTCACCGAGATCGATGATTACGGCTTCACCAGTATTGTCTAACTTTTGAAGTGTCATTGTTTGGGCTTCACGAAGTTCAGCCCACTCACTTTCAGCAGGCTCTGACTTCTCGTCTCTGAAATCAGCAAGTTGGACCCAATAAAACGGGAAGTCGCCAAGGCCCCATTCGTTCCGCCATGAGTCAATCATGAATGGAAAAAGCTCACGGTACTGAACAGCGCGGCTTGCATTGGACTCACCCTGATACCAAATCGCACCTTTCATACCGTAGCCAATAGTCGGCGAGAGCACGCCACAGTAGATGTTTCCTGGTCGAGAGTTCCCGGTAAGCAATAACTCTGGATGTCGAGGACGTCTTGGAGGTGATTTTTTTTCAGCCTTTGCTTTTTCAGAAGCTTGTTCCCAAAGCCTCATTCTCTTGTCATGAACCTTCAGAGCCTCAGGCATCTCGGACTCGGTTTTGACCCATCGGTCAAGTAATGGCTTGAACCTGTCGTCAGACGACAACAGGTTCCTGTTAATCCAGGCTTCACAAGCACTCCCACCCCACGCGTTATCGATGAGCCCAACCGGAACATGAAGTGTTTGGTGGAGTTGACGTCCGAAGAAGAATCCAACGGCAGAAAAATCACCAACATTTCCAGGAGAGCAAACGGCCCATTCACCTTTGAAGTTCCATTGAGGTTCTTGAGTGCCTACCTGCGGAACAGAAAGAAGTCGAATGTGTCCCAAGTCTGCGGTCGCTATCGCGAGGTCAGCGTCGTTGGACTGTTGAACAGGCCACTGCATATTTGATTGCCCAGAGCAGACCCAGACCTCTCCAATAAGGACATCTTCAAATGTCTGAGTATTGTTACCCTCGACAGTCAGGGTGTGAGGGCCTCCGTATTCCATTATGGCGTCAAGTTGTACTGACCAGGACCCATCTTTTTCAGCAACCGTTGTATGACTCTGGCCAGCTATGGAAACAGAGATCTTTTCACCTGGATCGGCCTTCCCCCAGATCTTATTTTTGATGCCCTGCTGCAAAACCATATGATCCCCAAACAAATTATTGAGCGATACATCAGCTTTGGTGGTTGGTGGTGCAAGGAGCACTAGTAATAAGCAAACGGCAACAAGACGTAGGTTCATAGCAGTTACTTCCAAAATGAGTTGTTGTGGAGAAGACCGTTCAGAGGAATGTATAAAGATGTTGACACTCCAGAAATGTTACGTACGGAGTCCAAATGATAAGTGGTTCATTTGAAACAGCTCGAATAGTATCGAATTGTAGAATGTACACTAGACGCCGCGAGTACATCTGACACACGCAGGAATAAGATCTTCGTGAGCCAACTAGACGCGTCCCTGAATGTAGTTCTCAGCTTCTTGAAGAGCTAATTGACAATGTCCAGCCTTATAGGCATTGAGGTCTCCTATTGAGATAAGCCCTGCGATGTGTTGATCACTTTCAAGAACAGGGAGATGACGAATTCGTTCGACTCTCATCAATTCAGCGATCTCATCAAGCTGGGTCTCAATCGTACACGTGATAATGTCTTGGGTCATTACAGTACCAACACTGGTGAGCTCTGGCTGTCTTCCTGCTGCTACGATTCGGCGGAGGACATCTCTCTCAGTGAAAATACCAACAAGTTCATCGCCTGCATCTGATGGTTGAACAACCAACAAGGCACCAATATGTTCAGCATTCATAAGGCGAGTTGCGTCGAAAACAGTCGTGTCCGGTGAAACACTCAAAACACGGCAGCCACTTTTGGTAGCTAAAAGGTGTGAAACGGTAGCCATCTGTCCTCCCCGTATAAATCAATGATGGGAATGTCTCAGAAAAATATTCCCAACCGGTCCCCGGCCTTGTCCCCGTAATCTTCTAACTATACGAAAAATTCAGTCACGAAGTGTACTTCTGGGCTGAAAGAGCAGCAGAGTTCACTGTTTAAAACCGGTAAAAACAAAGAATTTCATGCTTTCGTGTTCCTTTTTATTGGGAAGGTGAAAAGGACATCTCGCATCCATGTGTCGTTGCAATGGAGGCCGTCACATTCCGAAATACCCAACCTTCACAGGATTTAGGGGCAAATAAAGTGACAAAATTTGCAAAAAATCCGAATCCCACGCTTGCGTAGCCGGAAAGTCTACTTAATCTAGCTATCTTGACAGGAGTTCGTGCGTATTCGGTCTCTTTTGTCAAAGTCTGTCACCGGGAAAATTTTTCGTTTGGCAGGCAGTTAATTTTTTTCAAGTTCCAAACGTTTGAATTTTCCTTGAATTATGGAGGCTTTCGTGTTCCGCAAAGTTGTGACATGTATGTTGCCAGCCATTGCAATCCTCGCGACGTGTGCTGTCGCGTCCGCTGATTGTGAGAACTGCAACGAGAGTGGTAGCTGTGGCACCAAAACTGTGTGCCAACGGCAGTATGTGACAGAAATGAAAACTGTGACATGCACTGAGTATAAAAAAGAGACTCGTGAACAAGCCTACACGGTTATGAAACGAGTACCTCGGACTGAAGAACGAACTCGAACTGTAACTGAGTGTGTTCCAGAGACTCGAACGAAGACTGTAAACTACACAGTCAACAAGAAGGTCATGGAAACCAGAAGCTCGGATTACCAGGTTCAAGTTCCTTATTGTGAAGAAGTTGAACAGAAGTACACAGTCATGGTTCCTGTAAAGGAAGAAAAGACTGCAACGTACACTGTTCAGGTTCCTTACTGTGAAGAAGTTGAACAGAAGTACACAGTCATGGTTCCTGTAAAGGAAGAAAAGACTGCAACGTACACTGTTCAGGTTCCTTACTGTGAAGAAGTTGAGCAGAAGTACACTGTGATGGTGCCAGTGCAAGAAGAAAAGACTTGCAACTACACTGTTATGGTGCCTGTTAAGGAAGAGAAAACCTGCACGTATACTGTGAAGGTTCCTTATACAGAAGAAGTTGAGCAGAAGTATACGGTTCAAGTTCCTTACACAGAGCAGGTTGAAAAGACCCGAACTGTGAAGAAGCGAGTACCCGTTTGTTCAACCAAAACTGTTCAGGTTCGTGGTGGTCACTGGGAAAACCAGATGACTGAAATACCTTCTTGTGGTACAGATGCGTGTGGCAATCCTTGCCCACCAAAAATGTGCTGCAAACGTGTTTGGGTGCCAACGTGTGAGTCAAAGGAAGTTCAATGCACGACTTATGATTGTGTGACTGAAGAGGTTCCTTATACCGTTTGTGTTCGTAAGTGCCGAACGGAAGAACGAACTCGCACTGTATGCGTTCCAAGGTGTCGTGAAGAAGAGCGAACTCGCACCTACTGTGTCACCAAGTGTGTTCCAGAAGAGCGAACTCGTACTTACTGTGTCACCAAGCATGTTC
>Ga0209425_10002904_pt1 | contig 18601 bp, 23 predicted proteins | sample COG_05_FD_184749 | JGI IMG/M metagenome (GOLD analysis project Ga0209425, IMG submission 184749) | Pelagic Microbial community sample from North Sea - COGITO 998_met_05 (SPAdes) (version 2) | ecosystem: Environmental > Aquatic > Marine > Neritic zone/Coastal water | place: Helgoland, sampling...
AAAAATCAGGGAAACACCTTTTAGTTTACATTGTCGATAGTGAGTCACTGAATCAGGAAGTTTTAGGAAAAATCAAAAATGTTTTGGGTAATTCTACACGATTTTCATTGGATGTTTACAACCAGACTACTAATTTTTTAGTAATTGGAGATTTTTTAAATTTAGAAAACGCGAATAAATCAAGAGACTTTCTAGAGGAAAAAATAGAATTATTAAAACTTAATAATAATTTTGTAGTTTTGTCTTCCCAGTATAAGAATATGCTGATATACAAGACTTTAGACTTGTTTATAAAATAATTTATGGCTTTTAGTTTAATTAACAATAACGACATGCAACAATCAAGAGATTCTAATTCAATAGATATCATAGAAAAAACAACAAAAGTAGTTGGAGACATAACTTCTAAAGCAGACTTTAGAATTGATGGAAATGTTGAAGGCACAATAACCACAACGGGTAAAGTTGTTGTTGGTGAGAATGGTGTTGTTTCTGGAAAAATTACTTGTTCAAATTCTGATATCGCAGGGTTAATTAAAGGAAGTTTAGATGTTTCAGGAATATTGTCACTGAAATCCTCTGCAAGAGTTGAAGGAGATGTTGTGGCTGGAAAACTTGCAGTTGAGTCTGGCGCTAATGTTGATGCGAATATTTCGATGAAGGGAGCAAAAAAAATGAAAGCTTTAACAAGTGATGAAAAACAAACGCCCACAGAAAAAACAGCGTAATCCTTATTTAATTTTTATCGGTCTTGTTTTTCAAATGGGAGTAATTATTTTTTGCTTTTCTAAGATTGGAAAACACTTAGATAATTCTTATGATTCTGAAAAATTACTGACCTCAATCTTTACAATCACTGGTGTTATTATATCATTTTACATATTAATTAAACAGTTGAAAAGTATAAATAGTAAGCTCTAATAAGCCATATTTTTTTAATTGATGAAATTTTGTTAAAATTTTACATTTCTAATTTTTATTTTTTAGTTTATAACATTACATTTGCGGCATTATTTTTTAACCCTGACTAAGACATAAAATTGAAGAATTTTATAAAATTATTCCCAATTATAACTTTATTCTTTGTAGGATCATTTTACTTACAGGCTTCATTTGAAATAAATACAAAAGAAACAAACTCCAAGGGTTCAAAAAAATCTGAAATTAAAGAATATATTAATCACCATTTAAAAGACAGCCATTCTTATTCTTTAACTTCTTACACTGATGAACAAACAGGAAAAAAAGTTTATATAGAAATTCCTCTTCCGGTAATTTTATATGATAATGGGTTTCACTTTTTTATGTCATCATCTCTAAAACATGGAAAAAAAGTAGTTGAGAGTGATGGCAACTATTACAAATTAAATTATCACGACAGTAAAATTTATAAAACAAACAAGCAAGGAGTATTTAATTATGATGAGAATCATCATCCTACTAATTATGCGCCACTAGATTTTTCAATAACCAAAAATATAGCAACTATCATATTGGTTGCTATTTTAATGTTTTTACTTTTTAGAAGCTTGGCAAATTCTTTCATTTCTAATAATGGTATTTCCAAAGGAATAGGAAGGTTTTTTGAACCGATTATATTATATATACGAGACGATATTGCTATTCCAAATATTGGAGAAAAAAAATATAAGGATTATATGAGCTTTTTATTGACAGTATTTTTCTTTATTTGGTTTCTAAACATGTTAGGATTAACTCCGCTTGGCGTGAATGTTACAGGAAATATTGCCGTAACATTTTCCTTGGCTTTACTAACTTTTTTAATTACAAATTTAACAGCAAACAAGAATTATTGGGGACATATTTTTTGGATGCCTGGAGTGCCAATGCTTATAAAAATAGTACTAGCCCCAATTGAACTTTTAGGAGTTTTCATCAAACCGTTTTCGTTACTTATCAGACTTTATGCCAATATTCAAGCTGGTCACATAGTTCTGTATAGTTTAATTGGTTTGATGTTTATTTTTAATAACATGATAGGATCAAGTCTATCGTTTGTATTAGCATTCTTTATTTCAATTATTGAAATTTTAGTAGCGCTACTACAAGCATATATTTTTACAATGCTATCGGCATTATATTTTGGGTTTGCAGTTGCGGAGGAAGATCATTAAAAAAAGAATGTTTAATTAAAATTATATAAATATGGAAATACCAGTAATCGTAGGAGGAGGACTAGTAGTAATCGGAGTTGGAATTGGAATCGGACTAACAGGAAAAGGAGCTATGGAAGCTATTGGCCGTCAGCCTGATGCCAGTGGAAAAATTCAAGTTGCTGCTCTTATTTTAGCCGCTCTTGTTGAGGGGATAGGTTTTGCTGCGCTTTTTGCGCTTTAAGCCAATTATCAAACTTTTTTCAGTGCTGTAATGTTAATTACCGTACTGAAAAAAGATAATTTAAAAATTAAAAAATGGAAAAACTTTTATCCGAATTTTCTATCGGTTTATTTTTTTGGCAGACAGTTATATTTGTTTGTCTAATTTTTTTGCTTAAGAAATATGCGTGGAAGCCTATTCTTGACTCTGTTAATGAACGAGAGGAGGGTATTAAAAATGCATTGCTTTCAGCAGAGAAAGCCAAAGAAGAAATGGCTTCATTACAATCTGATAACGAGCAGACTCTTAAAAAAGCTAGGCTTGAAAGAGACGGCTTACTTAAAGAAGCTAGAGAAATTAAACAAAAATTAATTGACGATGCTAAAAATGAAGCTAGCATAGAAGCAAAAAAAATATTAATACAAGCTCAAGAGACTATCAAAAGCGAAAAGAATGCAGCCATTGTTGATTTAAAAAATCAAGTTGCTAGCCTTTCAGTTGAGATAGCTGAGAAAGTTTTAAAAGAGAAACTTTCAAACGATAAATCCCAAATGGAATTAGTCAAGGAGTTAGTCAAAGATGTTTCTCTTAAATAAATGAAATCAAATCGTGCCGCCATAAGATATGCTAAAGCTCTTCTGTTAGAATCAGTAGAAAAGAGTTCTGTTGAAAAAACTTTTCAAGACATGGAACTTGTTACTAAAACTTTTAACAATAATATCGAGTTAAAGCATATGGTGGATAGTAATATTATAAAAAATAGTATTAAAGTATCCTCTCTAAAATTAATTTTTAAAGAACTTAGCACCACCAGTTTGAGTTTGTTAAATGTCTTGAACGATAACAATAGGTTAAATATATTCGATTCTGTAGCCTTAAAATACAAAGAGCTTTACAACTCACACAAAGACATTCAGCTTGCTACGGTTACCACTGCGGTACCTTTATCTAAGGATTTAGAAAATCAAGTTTTGTCTACTATTTCTAAATTAACGAATAAAAAAACTAACCTTGTAAATAAAATAGATAAAACCTTAATTGGAGGTTTTGTTTTGAGGGTTGGGGATATTGAATACAATGCTAGTTTTAAAAATAAATTAAAAAGCATTAAACAAGAATTTAATAAAAACACGAACTTATTAACAACATAAATTATGGCAGAAATTAAGCCTGCTGAAGTATCAGCAATATTAAAACAACAATTAACAGGATTAGACGCGTCGGCATCATTAGACGAAGTTGGAACAGTATTACAAGTAGGAGATGGAATTGCGCGAGTTTATGGTTTATCAAACGTGCAATATGGAGAACTTGTACAGTTTGACTCCGGGCTAGAAGGAATTGTTTTAAATCTTGAGGAAGATAATGTGGGGATTGTTTTATTAGGACCTTCCAAAGAAATCAAAGAGGGCGATACGGTAAAAAGAACACAAAGGATAGCCTCTATTAATGTTGGAGAAAAAATTGTCGGAAGAGTGGTTAATGCTCTTGGAAAGCCAATTGACGGAAAAGGAAACCTTGAAGGTAAGCTCTATGAAATGCCACTTGAGAGAAAAGCTCCTGGTGTAATTTTCAGACAGCCAGTAAACGAACCGTTACAAACAGGGATTAAATCAGTTGACGCTATGATTCCTGTTGGAAGAGGTCAAAGAGAACTAGTTATTGGGGATAGACAAACAGGTAAAACAACTGTATGTATTGATACAATTTTAAACCAAAAAGAATTTTATGATGCAGGAGAACCTGTTTATTGTATTTATGTAGCTATTGGTCAAAAGGCTTCAACAGTTGCAGGTATTGCTAAAACTCTTGAAGATAAAGGTGCGATGGCGTATACTACAATTGTTGCCGCCAATGCCTCTGACCCAGCTCCAATGCAAGTTTATGCTCCTTTTGCTGGAGCAGCTATTGGAGAGTTTTTTAGAGACACTGGACGTCCAGCCCTTATAATTTATGATGATTTATCTAAGCAAGCTGTAGCTTACAGAGAAGTTTCATTATTATTAAGAAGACCACCAGGAAGAGAAGCTTATCCTGGGGATGTTTTTTATTTGCATTCTAGATTGTTAGAAAGAGCTTCAAAGGTTATTGCTGATAATGACATAGCCAAAGAAATGAATGATTTACCAGACTCTTTAAAGCCTATTGTTAAAGGAGGAGGTTCACTTACGGCTTTACCTATTATTGAAACACAAGCAGGAGATGTATCAGCATATATCCCAACAAATGTAATTTCTATTACAGACGGCCAGATATTTTTAGAATCTAATTTATTTAATGCTGGGGTAAGACCAGCTATTAATGTGGGAATTTCCGTTTCAAGAGTTGGTGGTTCAGCTCAGATAAAGTCTATGAAAAAAGTTTCAGGAACTTTGAAATTGGATCAAGCGCAGTTTAGAGAACTTGAAGCCTTCGCTAAATTTGGATCTGATCTTGATGACGCTACATTAAATGTGATTGAAAAAGGTAAAAGAAATGTAGAAATTTTAAAACAAGCTCAAAATGATCCTTTTACTGTTCAAGATCAGGTAGCAATAATTTTTGCAGGTTCAAAAAATTTACTAAAAAAGGTTCCTGTAGAAAAAATCAAAGAATTTGAAAAAAAATACATTGAGTTTTTAAATTTAAAACATAAAAAAACAATGGAAACAATCAAATTGGGAAAATTAACTGAAGACGTTGTTTCTGTTTTAACAAAAACAGCTGAAGAGTTAAGTTCAACCTATTAAAAAAAATAATGGCGAACCTCAAGGAAATTAGAATTAGAATTGGATCTGTATCTTCCACGATGCAGATAACAAGCGCGATGAAAATGGTTTCAGCAGCGAAATTAAAAAAAGCTCAAGACGCTATCACTGCAATGAGGCCATATTCTAATAAGCTGTCAGAGCTAATGAATAGTTTTAGCGGTTCGTCGGAGGATAAGTCTTTCAGCTTAAAAAGAAAAATTAATAAAGTTTTAATAGTGGCAATTAGCTCTAATAGAGGTTTATGCGGAGCATTTAATGCTAACATTTTTAAAGAAGTCAATAATTTAAAATCAAAGCCAGAGTACAAAAACTCTGAAATTCACTTTTTAACTATCGGAAAAAAAATAAATGATTCGCTCTCTAAAACTGAAAAAATCATTAAAAACGAAAGTGAATTATTTGATAATTTAAACTATCAAAATGTTTCATCAATTTGTGAAAATTTAATGACTTACTATTTAAGCCATGAATATGACCATGTTGAATTAGTTTATAACAGTTTTAAAAATGCTGCTACACAAATTATAAAGTCTGAGCAGTTTTTGCCTATTCCAGTTTCTGAGTCTAACGATTCTTTAAAAATGGACTATATTTTCGAACCTTCCCAGGAATCAATTGTCAATACACTCATACCAAAGTCTTTAAAAATGCAGTTATTCAAGGCTGTTAGAGACTCTTTTGCTAGTGAACATGGCGCTAGAATGACCGCAATGCATAAAGCAACAGACAACGCATCTGAGTTAAGAGATGAATTAAAATTAACATATAATAAAGCTAGACAAGCCTCTATAACAAATGAAATTTTAGAAATTGTTGGTGGAGCAGAAGCTTTGAATAATTAAAAATTTAAGATTTTCCAATAATTAGAAATCTTTAATTTGTTTGTATTTTAAATGTATGGTTGTTAAAGTAATTAATAAATCTTCAAATCCTCTTCCTGCCTATGAGTCATCATTTTCTGCTGGAATGGATATTAGGGCCTTTTTAGAATCACCAATTATTCTACATCCGCAAGATAGAGTCCTTGTTAAGACAGGATTATATTTAGAATTAGAAAAAAATTTTGAAGCTCAGGTTAGACCAAGAAGTGGCCTTGCATTAAAAAAAGGAATAACTGTTTTAAATTCACCAGGAACTATTGATGCTGATTATAGGGGAGAAGTAGGAGTAATACTAATTAATTTATCATCCGAAAATTTTAAAATCAATTCTGGTGATAGAATAGCCCAGTTGGTAATTTCTAAGTATGAATCAATAAAATGGAAACTATCACAATCACTAGGAGAATCCAAAAGAGGAGACAAAGGCTTTGGAAGCACAGGTATTAATTAAAATAATATGAAAATAATTATTCCAATGGCAGGCAGAGGTTCAAGGTTAAGACCTCAAACTTTAATTACTCCAAAACCTTTAGTTCCAATAGCAGGAATACCAATATTAAATCAGTTAGTTAGCGACACGATAAAACTTGTTGATGAGCCAATAGATGAGATGGTTTTTATAATAGGAGATCCAATTTTTTTTGATGAAATTGTTGAAAAAAATCTTGATTTACTGGCCAAAAAATACAATTCTAAAGCTACTATTTTTAGACAATTAAAACCTCTTGGGACCGGCCATGCTATAATGTGTGCAAAAAAATCTTTAAGCGGAAGCGCAATTGTAATTTATCCAGACACATTAATTAGAGTAGATCAAAAGTTTGATAAAAATGCAGATGCCGTTATTTGGACTAAACAGGTAAGCAACCCCGAGGCATATGGCGTTGTTAAGTTAAACGAAAATAATGAAATCATAGATTTAGTTGAAAAACCAAAAAATTTTATTTCAGATTTAGCAGTTATTGGAATTTATTATTTCAAGGAAATATCACAATTAAAAGAAAAACTAGAGATGGTCATTTCTAAAAATAAAATGAACTCTGGTGAGTATCAAATAAACGACGGCTTATTGGCAATGATGAAAGACGGAAGAAAATTCTTAGTTGGAGAAGTAAAAGAATGGCTTGATTGTGGAAATGTAAAAAAATGTATTGCGGCAAACAAAGCTATTTTATATGAAAACAATAATAATTTTGTTTCTAAAAAAATTAAATTAATAAATTCTAAAATTATTCACCCCTGCTATATTGATGAACATGTGATTATTAAAGACTCCTTTGTTGGGCCTTATGTTTCAATAGGCAAGGGTTCAGAAATTATAAACTCATCAATTTCTAATACCATTATTCAAGCTAATTCTGTTATTAAAAATGCAGATATCGAAAAGTCTATGATTGGGAATAATTGCACATACGACGGACAGGGTCGTGAAATTAATATTGGAGATTTCAGCGAGTTAATTTAACTTGCTTAAAATGAAAAAAACTATTCTTTTATTTTCATTACTATTAATAGGGTGTAAATCTTTAAAAAACACCGAAAGCAAGCCTGATTTTAAAAAAATATCAACTAAATCGCTGTTGAGTCAAGTAATAAATAAAAAACCTGAATTCGATTTTATACAAATAAGATCTCAGGCAACTATTTTAAATAATAATTCAAAAAATCAATTTAATTTAGGAATCAAAATAAAAAAAGATGATAAAATTCTAATTGAAGGATCTGTTTTAATCCCTTTATTTAAAGCTTTTTTTACAAAGAATAGTCTCGATTTTTATGAAAAAATATCTAAGACTTACTATAAGGGTGATTATAAGTACCTCTCTTCTTTTTTAAATAATGACATAACATTCAATTCTTTTCAAAATATTTTTTTAGGACAACCTATTACAGATTTAGAAAGTAACAAATGGAAACAATCAAAATTAGATAGTTTTTACGGTTTGGAAGCTCAAATAAATAATCAAACAACCACCATTAGATACGTTTTTAATCCTCAAAATTTTAGTTTAAACACTCAATCGATCGCCTCAAAAGATTCAAGTTTGAAAATTGCGTATGATGGATATTATTTAATTGGTCAATCTTTTTTCCCTGGAAAAATAAAAATAACTTCAATTAATAAAAATCAAAAACTGGAAATTTCACTCAGACTTAGATTGGTAAATACTAAACAGTTAGATAATTTTTTCTTTAAAATACCAAAGGGCTATAAAGAAATTAAATTATGATTAATCGACAAAAAATATATTTATATCTAATTTGTTCTTTGATGTTGTTATTTCTAAATAACGGATTTTCTCAAAAAAGTAATAAAGCGGAGTTGGAGTTAAAAAGAAAAGAAATTCAAAAAGAAATTAAGCTAATAAACGAATTATTATCCAACAATAAAAAAAGAAAAAAAGCAGTTTATGGCGATATTGAAACGTTAAATTTAAAAATTCAGCGAAAGGAAGAACTAGTTAAGTTAACTAACCAACAAATTAACATATTGAACGATGAGATTAAAGTAAACTTAAAAAAACAAAGCGAATTAAATGAGGAGTTATTAAATGTTAAAAAATCCTACGAGGAAATTATCCTTAAATCATACAAAACAAAATCAGGAAAAAGTAGATTAATGTTTTTACTTTCCTCTGAAAGTTTTTTTCAAGCATACAAAAGAATTCAATACATAAAACAATTTGCAATTTTTAGAAAAAAACAAGCAATTAAAATATCAGCTTTACTGGACAAGATTAAAAACATCAATGAAGAATTAAATACTCAGAAAATTCAAAAAGAAAGTTTACTAGAAGTCAATAAATCAGTAAAAAAATCACTGGAAGTTGAGAAAAATCAATCCAATATTTTGGTGTTTGACTTACGGAAAAAAGAAAAAAAGTATATTAAAGAAATTGCAGATAAACAAAAAATCTCCTCTCAAATAGATAAAGAAATCGAACGCCTTATAAGAGAAGCTATTGAAAAATCTAACAAGAAAAAGAATAATTCTGTTACTTTCAACTTAACACCTGAAGCAATGGAACTTTCTAAAAACTTTGTACTTAACAAAGGAAAATTGCCATGGCCAGTTATTCGCGGTGTGGTGGTGCAGAGATTTGGAACACAAGCCCATCCTGTAGTAAAAACAGCAAAGATCAAGAGTAATGGAATAGTGATTGCTACAGCTAGTAAAGAAAAAGTTAGGACTGTTTTTGAAGGAGTCGTTCTTTCTGTACTTCAATTTAAGGGTAGTAATCCAACTGTCTTAGTTCAACACGGTAATTATATTACAGCATATAAAAACTTAGCTAAAGTATTTGTAAAAAAAGGGGATAGAGTTTCTTCAAGACAAAATATTGGAGAAGTTTTTACTAATAGTTCAACAGGGAAATCTTCTATTCAGTTTAGTGTTTTTCAAAACACAACACCTATAAACCCATTGCTCTGGATAATTAAGATGTAATCAAGTGCTTTTAGATAATATTTTTGTAATATATTTTCCTAAAATATCAAACTCTAAATTAACATTATTCCCTTCTTTCAGTTGATTAAAATTAGTGTTGTTAAATGTATAAGGTATTATAGCAACACTAAAACAATTTCTTCTAGAATTCACAACCGTTAAGCTAATCCCATTTATTGCAATTGAACCTTTTTCAACAGTGACATTGTCTAATAACTTATGTTTAATGGTGAATAACCAACTACCGTCCTGTTCTATTGCTTTGGTACATTGGCCAATTTGATCAACATGTCCTTGAATCATGTGTCCGTCTAACCTATCGCCAATTTTCATCGCTCTTTCCAAATTAATATTATCGCCTACCTTCCATAAGCCGATAGTACTTTTTTTAATAGTTTCCTCTATTGCGGTAACACAATAGTAATCATTTTCAATAAAAACAACTGTTAAACAAATGCCATTATGTGAAATACTTTGATCTACTTTAAACTCAGAAGCTAGTTTCGATTTTAAGGTAATATTTAAATTGCTTTGGTGTTTTTCTAATTTTGTAATTTGAGCTACGTTTTCAATAATTCCAGTAAACATTTCTTTTAATTATAATTATTTTTGTAAAATTAGTGATAAATACAATAATTATATATGGAAGTTAATAATCGTCCGGTTGTAGGGATTTCTTGTGGGGACTTAAACGGTATTGGAACAGAGGTTATTCTTAAATCGTTTGAAGATTCAAGAATTTTAGAATTTTTTACACCCCTTATTTTTTCAAATCTTGAATTTCTTGTGTCTCAGGCAAAAAATTATAAATTAAATTTAACATTCAATAAAATTAACTTGAATCAACGTCCAACAGCAGGAAAAATCAATGTCATTGATGTTTGGAATGAGACTTTTAAATTAGAGTTTGGTAAATCAACAAAAGAATCAGGAAATCTTTCATTTCTTTCGCTTGAAGCAGTTGTAAAAGCTATAAATGATAATGTTGCAGATATTATGGTTACTGCTCCTATAAATAAAGAAAATATCCAGAACGAAAAATTTGATTTTCCAGGTCACACTGACTATTTATCTAAACAGTTTAAAGGTGAAAGCTTAATGTTTATGCTTAGCGAAGAATTGAAATTAGGGTTATTGACCGATCACATCCCTTTAAAAGATATAGTTTCAAAAATTAATTTTAATGTAATTCAAAATAAAATTAAACTTATAGAGAACTCATTAAAAATCGATTTTGGAATTAATAAACCTAAGATTGCTGTATTGTCCATTAACCCTCACGTCGGAGATGGAGGCGTAATTGGAAATGAAGACGATACATTATTAATACCAGCATTATTAGAAGCTTCAAAATTAGGGAGCCTCATTTCTGGCCCTTTTCCTAGCGATAGTTTTTTTGGATCAGGAGCTTATAAAAAATATGATGCGGTTTTGGCTATGTATCACGACCAAGGATTAGTTCCTTTTAAAACACTATCATTTGGTGAGGGAGTAAATTATACAGCTGGATTGAATATAGTAAGAACATCTCCTGATCATGGGACTGGTTACGATATTGCAGGAAAAAACAAAGCAAATCCTGCGTCGTTTAAAAAAGCACTATTTTTAGGTATAGAAATTTTTAAAATGAGAAAAAACTATCAAAAATTATTAAAACCACAACTTTAATTTAATATAAATTTTGATTGATATTTTCAAATTATAAATTTTCCTATATTCGCAATCCAATTTCAATAAAAATGCATTTTCTTAAACAATATGTAATTAATTTTACTGGACTTAAAGATGGGCTGCATAATTATGAGTTCAACGTATCTGATAATCTTTTAAGGCATTATAATTTTGATGATTTTAATAATTGTAGGATTGATGTAAAAATGAATTTAGTTAAAAAACCTAATCTTTTAGAGCTTAGCTTTTTTTCAAAAGGAGTAATTAATTTAAATTGCTTTGTATCAAACGAACCTTTTGACTATTCTCAAAATTCACAAATGGATTTTGTTGTTAAATTTGGGAATGAATTAAATAATGACAATCATGAATTACTGATTTTGCCAAAAGGATCGTATCAAATAGACATTTCACAGCAATTATATGAAATGATAGTGTTATCTTTGCCTTTAAAAATAACGCATCCTGGAATAGATGACGGAACACTAAAGTCCGAAACCTTGGAAAGGCTTAAAAAATTTGATTTAAAAAATAACAATATACCTAAAACTGATCCCAGGTGGGATAAACTAAAAGATTTAATTTAAATATAGATTATGGCACATCCTAAAAGAAAAATCTCCAAAACTAGAAGAGATAAAAGAAGGACTCATTATAAAGTTTCTGAATCACAAATTGCTACTTGTAAAACAACAGGTGAGTCTCATTTATATCATCGAGCCCACTGGCATGAAGATAAATTGTATTATAAGGGTAAAGTTTTGATAGATAATTCAGTTCAAGCCGAGGCTTAAAAACAGTCTTTTTTTGCCATTTTTGCCATTTTTTTGCCATTTTTATATCTTTTTTGCCATTTTTTTGCCATTTTTGTTTAATCATATAACTAAAAATTGAATAAAACACGCGCTTCAATTACGGCAGTAGGTTCTTATTTGCCTAGTAAAGTTCTAAACAACAAAGACTTAGAAAAAATGGTTGATACAAGTGATGACTGGATATTCAGTAGAACTGGTATTAAGGAGAGAAGAATTTTAGATAAAGGTTTAGGGACATCATTAATGGCTATTAATGCTGCTTTAAAAATTATAAAAAAAAAAAACATTAACCCCCTTGACATTGATATGGTTATTGTTGCTACAATAACACCAGATATGCATGTTAGTGCTACTGCAGCTCATGTTGCTTCAGAAATAGGCGCTCTCAATGCTTTTGGATATGATCTACAGGCCGCATGCTCTGGATTTTTATATGGAATGTCAGTTGCGTCATCTTACATTGAATCGGGTAAGTACAAAAAAATTATTTTGATTGGTGCAGATAAAATGTCTTCTATCGTTGACTATAGTGATAGAAATACATGTATCATTTTTGGAGATGGAGCAGCTGGAGTTCTATTCGAACCAAATAACGATAATCTAGGTATGCAAGATGAATATTTGAGATCTGACGGAGTAGGAAGGGAATTTTTAAGAATTGAAGGTGGAGGCTCAATTTTACCTGCCTCATTAGAATCAGTTTCTAACAAAAAACATTTTTTATTTCAAGATGGTAAAAGTGTTTTTAAATATGCCGTTTCAAATATGGCCAATGCCTCCGAAGAAATAATGAAAAGAAATAATTTATCTAACGAAGACATTGATTTTTTGGTACCACACCAAGCTAACAAACGAATAATTGATGCTACAGCTAGTAGGATGGGGATAAAAGAATCAAAGGTTCTTATGAATATTGAAAAATACGGAAATACAACTGCTGCCACCATTCCACTGATTTTGTCAGATTTTGAAAATAAATTTAAAAAAGGAGACAATATCATTTTTGCAGCTTTCGGAGGCGGTTTCACCTGGGGCGCATCTTATTTAAAATGGGCTTATAACACTTAAACACCTTAATATTATGAATATAAAAGACATTCAACAATTAATTAAATTTGTAGCAAAATCTGGCGTAAGCGAAGTTAATATTGAATCCAAAGATTTAAAAATCGGAATAAAGACCGGAAATGTAGAGAAATCAGTTGTTTACTCGGGTTCTCCAACAGTATTAACTCAGCCAAGTAACCCTATTTCTGAAACTCAAATGAGTGGCCCAGAAATAGCAAGTGAACAAGAAAATGATTCGGAAGACACTAATTTAATTACAATTAAGTCTCCAATTATTGGAACTTTTTACAGAAAACCTTCTCCAGATAAATCCAATTTTGTTGAAAATGGTGATTTAATATCCGAGGGTGATGTACTATGTGTAATTGAAGCCATGAAGTTATTTAATGAAATTGAATCTGAATTTTCTGGAAAGATTGTTAAAATTTTAGTTGATGATGCTTCACCTGTCGAATTTGACCAGCCATTATTTTTAGTAGATCCGTCGTAATTAATATTAACTTAATATAGGAGTATGTTTAAAAAAATATTAATTGCTAACAGAGGGGAAATAGCTCTAAGGATTATAAGAACTTGCAAGGAAATGGGAATTCAGACAGTTGCAGTTTACTCTGTTGCAGATGAAGAAAGTCTTCATGTGAAATTTGCAGATGAAGCAGTATGTATCGGGCCAGCGAATAGTTCAGAATCTTATTTAAAAATCCCTAATATAATTGCGGCCGCTGAAATTACGAATGCAGATGCTATTCATCCTGGATACGGATTTTTGTCTGAAAATTCTCGATTTTCTAAAATTTGTGAAGAACATAAAATTAAATTTATTGGTGCTTCTGCCGAAATGATAGATCGGATGGGAGATAAAGCTTCTGCGATATCTACTATGAAAGATGCAGGGGTACCTACAATTCCTGGATCTGAAGGAATAATAGAGTCTTTAAATGAAGCTAAAAAATTAGCTAAAAAAATAGGATATCCTGTGATGATTAAAGCTACAGCAGGAGGTGGCGGAAAAGGAATGAGAGCTGTTTGGAAAGAAGAAGAATTTTTAGATTTATGGGAAAGTGCCAAACAAGAAGCTAAAGCTGCCTTTGGAAATGATGGTATGTATATGGAAAAACTAGTTGAAAACCCACGCCATATTGAAATCCAAATTGTAGCAGATAAATTTGGAAAAGCCTGTCACTTATCAGAAAGAGATTGTTCAATTCAACGACGACATCAAAAATTAACTGAAGAAACTCCCTCTCCTTTTATGACTGATAAATTAAGAGATAAAATGGGAGAGGCTGCGGTTAAGGCGTCCGAATTTATCAAATATGAAGGCGCTGGGACTATCGAATTTCTAGTTGATAAAAACCGAAATTTTTATTTCATGGAAATGAATACTAGAATTCAAGTTGAACATCCAATTACAGAACAAGTAATTGATTATGATTTGATTAAAGAACAAATAAAAGTTGCTTCAGGAATTAAAGTTTCGGGAAATCATTATTATCCTAAACTTCACTCCATTGAATGTAGAATCAATGCTGAAGATCCTTACTCAGGCTTCAGACCATCACCTGGAAAAATTACTAATCTTCATTTACCTGGTGGGCACGGAGTAAGATTGGATACTCATGTTTACAGCGGCTATACAATTCCTCCAAATTATGACTCAATGATTGCCAAATTAATTGTAACTGCCCAAAACAGAGAGGAGGCAATTAATAAAATGAAAAGAGCTTTAGATGAGTTTGTAATTGAAGGAATTAAAACTACAATACCATTTCACAGGCAATTAATGGATAACTCCGATTATATTTCTGGAAATTATACTACCAAATTTATGGAGGACTTTAAAATAAAAGAGAATTAAGAAATTAACTTATTTTCTATTAAGAACTCTGCAATTTGAACAGCATTAGTGGCAGCACCCTTTCTTAGATTATCTGCTACAACCCATAAATTCAGACTGTTTTTTTCTGAATAATCTTTTCTAATTCTTCCAACAAACACTTCGTCTTTTCCTTTTGAAAATAAAGGCATAGGGTATTCTAAATTAAACGAATCATTTTTAATACATAGTCCAGGAAAATTGCTTAATAGTTTTATAATATCAATAATTTCAAAAGAATTATTTAAAGTAATATTAATTGACTCGCTGTGCCCGCCAATTACTGGGACTCTTACTGCTGTTGCACTAACTTTTATTGTTGAATCAAGAATTTTGTGTGTTTCATTAGAAAGTTTCATTTCTTCCTTAGTGTAACCATTTTCTAAAAAATCATCGCAATGGGGAATGGCATTTTGATGAATAGGGAAATTATAAGCCATTTCTCCTTTTACACCCTCGTATTCATTTTCTAATTGTTTTAATGCTTTCATTCCTGTTCCTGTAATGGATTGATAAGTTGAAACTACAACTCTTTTTATTCCATACTTTTTATGGATGGGACTTAAAACCATTAACATTTGAATTGTTGAACAATTTGGATTCGCAATAATTCTATCATTTGAGTCTAACAAAGACCCATTAATTTCAGGAATAATTAACTTTTTAGTTTCATCCATTCTCCAGGCGGAGGAGTTGTCAATAACAGTTGTGCCAGCTTTTGCAAACAGCGGCGCCCACTCTAAAGAAGTGCTACCTCCAGCTGAAAAAATCGCAATATTAGGAGCAATTTCAACTGCCTGTTTAAGGCTAATTATTGTATATGTTTTATTTAAAAAGTTAATTTTTTTCCCAACAGAATTTTCTGAAGCGACAAGGTATAGTTCGTCAAAATATAACTTTCGTTCTTTAATAACTTCAAGTACAACTCCACCTACCATTCCAGTAGCACCAACCAAAGCAATTTTCATACAATCTATTTTTTAGCAAAAATAATTATTTCCTATGAATCAAAAACTCATTATTGTTTTGTATCATTAATGTAAATTTTTGTTATATACAAAACAATTACTGGACAACAATTCGTCGAATTCTTTTTGAAAGAGAAGTAATAATTTCATAGGATATAGTATCTGCAGATTTTGAAAAATCCTCAGCTGAAATATTTTTATCATCAAAAATTATTACCGAATCACCTTCTTGACATTTGACCTTAGAAATATCTATCATAATCATATCCATACATACATTTCCAATAATCGGAACAAGTTTTCCTTTTACTTGAACTTTCCCTTTTCCTTTTCCGTAGTGCCTGTAAATTCCATCAGCATGTCCAATTGGCAATGTTGCTATCAGTGTATCTTCTTTTGCTATAAAACCTTTATTGTAACCCACTGATTCACCTTTTTTAATCTTATGAATTTGAGATATTATAGTTTTTAGACTAATTATTGGTTTAAGAAATGGTTTGAATTTAGGGTTATTTCCAAAGCCATAAAGTCCAATTCCAGTTCGAACCATATCAAATTGGTAATCAGAAAAATTTAGTATTCCCGAAGTGTTTAACAGGTGTTTTCTTATTTTAAAACCAATTTTATTTTCAAAAAGAGTAGAGGTTAGAGAAAAGTTATTTATTTGTTTTTCTGTAAAAGATTTTTCAAGAGTATCTTCTGAAGCCCCTAAGTGTGAGAAAATAAAATTGGGCTTTAGTCCATTCAAGGATTTTACCAATTTATCAATATCATTATTTTTGAAGCCCAATCTATTTAAACCAGAATTAAACTTTATTTGAAAGGAAGGATTGTTATTTGATTTTATCTTAGAAATAAATTCCTTTAAAATTCTAAATGAATATATGCTAGGCTCTAAGTCATATTCAATAATTTTATTAAAATCGTTTATTTGTGGATGCAAAACTAGAATAGGAGTTTTAATCCCTTCATTTCTAAGTTCTATTCCCTCGCTGGTGTAAGCAACCGCCAAATAATTCACTTTTTCTTTCTCTAATTTTTTAGAGATAATAACAGAATCTGAACCATAAGCAGAAGCCTTAACTACTGCCATGATTAATGTTTTCTTTTTAACTTTTGACCTAATAAAAGCAAGATTTTTTTTAAGATTAACCAAATTAATTTCAATTACTGTTTCTTGATTGACCATCATTTATTTTTTTCTCTAGAATACATTTTTTTTATAAAAGCTTTTCTAGAAAGTGGTTCGTATTCTTTTTTTTCACCAATCATTACTAAATCATCGTTTATTGTTTTTCTAAAACTAAAACCCGCAAGTTCTCCAGTTTCAACACAAACAGCATGAACTTTAGTGACTTCTTCGGCACAAGCCATTAAATTTGGCATCGGGCCGAACGGGTTTCCTTTATAATCCATATCCAATCCTGCAACTATTACTCGTTGCCCATTATTCGCTAACGTATTACAAATTAAAACTAAATTTTCATCAAAGAATTGGGCTTCATCGATTCCTATTACAGAATACCCCTTCGATTTTTTTAAAATCTCTTTAGATTCACCAATTAACGTACAGTTTATTTCATTTTTGGCATGAGAGACTATTTTTTCTTTAGAATTTCTTGAGTCTTTTTTTGGCTTGAACAAAATAAAGGATGTATTAGAAAGTTCAACTTTTTTTATTCTACGAATTAATTCTTCTGTTTTTCCTGAAAACATGGACCCACAAATGACTTCAATTCTACCATTTAAAAAATTTTTATTTTCAATCATTTTAAAGCCTTATTATTGTTTTTAAAGTAGTTAACTTTATTAATTCGACAAATGTCCAAAAATTAATTCAACATGGCAAAACTATATATTGTTCCAACACCAATTGGTAATCTTGAGGATATAACCTTAAGAGCAATAAAAGTTTTAAAAAAAGTAGATTTAATTTTATGTGAAGACACTCGAAGGAGTAAAAAACTCCTAAATCACTTAGAAATTGACGTACCATTAAGATCACATCATAAATTTAATGAACACAGCGAGGTAAGTTACATCGTAAAAAAAATAGTTGAGGGTAGCAATATAGCTTTAATCTCTGATGCTGGGGTTCCTGGAATTTCTGACCCAGGATTTTTAATTGTTAGAACTTGTCTAGAAAATAATATTGAAACAGAATGTCTTCCCGGTCCCACGGCTTTTGTTCCAGCACTTGTAGTTAGTGGCCTACCTATTGATAAATTTATATTTGAAGGCTTTTTACCCGCTAAGAAAGGAAGAAAATCTAGGCTAGAAAACCTTGCTTTAGAATCAAGAACAATGGTTTTTTATGAATCACCTCACAAATTACTCAGAACACTTTTAGATTTTGATAATTTTTTTGGATCAAACAGGAAAATTTCAATTTCTAGAGAGCTAACAAAACTTTACGAAGAAACATTAAGAGGATCTATTAAAGAAATGGTTGCTATTTACAGCAATAAAAAACCTAAGGGGGAATATGTAATCATTGTTCAAGGAAAAGGAAAATAGTATGAATTGGAAAGTTGAACCTAATGGAGACAAATCAATTATAGATTCCCTTTCAAATGAGTTAAAAGTTGATACTATAATTTCTTCAATGCTTGTTAGAAGAGGAATTACTAATTACAGTCAAGCAAAAATTTTTTTTAGACCAAGTTTAAACCAATTGCATAATCCTTTTTTAATGAAGGATATGAATATTGCGGTGGAAAGAATTTTAAGTGCCATTGAAAAGAAAGAGTCGATTATGATTTATGGAGATTATGATGTAGATGGCAC
>Ga0209425_10002906_pt1 | contig 18591 bp, 12 predicted proteins | sample COG_05_FD_184749 | JGI IMG/M metagenome (GOLD analysis project Ga0209425, IMG submission 184749) | Pelagic Microbial community sample from North Sea - COGITO 998_met_05 (SPAdes) (version 2) | ecosystem: Environmental > Aquatic > Marine > Neritic zone/Coastal water | place: Helgoland, sampling...
CCAATGGCTGGTCCCACTATTGTCATGGGGCTCCTAACAATGCTTTATGGTGTGAACGCCTACTTGTTGTCTTTCGTGCTAATCCTAGCGTCCGCCGATTTCTCTGAAAATCTCAATTTGACCACAAAAAATTGGCACCTAGTTGAAGGCTTTATGTTTTTTTTCTTTATGACGTTGGGCCCACAAACATTGTTTGAGATTATTCAAAATAGCTAGTCTCTGTTTACTTTAGACAGGCACTTTGACGATTTTTAAAGTTTAAAAGCATGATCAGAGCAACGCCTTGATCGCATCAATTGGCAGGAGTCGGGCGCCTGTTGGGAAACGTAAGCCTGCTAGATTCAAGCGCAAGATAGTAGCAGCGATATCTCAAAACCTTGTAAGACATTACAATTCTCCATGACACCGTTGCTTCTTACCGCAAAACAATCGAGGAGCGAGATAATGATGACAGCATTCTCTCCTATGGGCGCAGAGGAACGACGACCGCTCATGAACTCTCAAACGCGATCGTGGATCTGGAAGGTGGAGACGCCTGCTTTCTTTTCCCCACAGGTATAGCTGCAATTGTTGGGGCGCTTTCGGCTTATGTAAAATCTGGCGATCATTTACTTATTGTCGACACGATTTTTCCTGCGACTCGCAACTATTGCGAGAAACACCTGCGGAAAAACGGTGTTAGTATCGACTATATTCCATGGCAAACAACTGATGTCACCGCGTGGTTGAAAACAAACACCAAAGCGCTGCTCGTTGAATCTCCAGCATCCCAAACTTTCGAAATAATGGATCTTCCTAAACTGTGCGAGAACGCACACAAGCAAGACATAATTGTTATCGCAGATAACACCTACGGCTCAAGTTGGCTCTATCAACCGTTGAAGCTTGGCTGTGACGTTTCTGTTATTGCTGGAACTAAATACCTTAGCGGCCATGCAGATGTGATGATGGGAGCTGTAGCCGCGAAAGGTCGTGCCTGTGCAGCAATACGATCTCTCGCCCATATTACTGGACAAACCCTTGGACCAGATGATGCCTATGCTTGCCTACGAGGCATACGTACTCTTAGCCTGCGCATGGAACGTCATGGCGAAAATAGTATTGCCCTTGCTAACTGGTTCGGTGAGCGCCCTGAGGTGACTCAAATATTGCATCCCGCACTGCCCGATCATCCTGGCCATGAAATTTGGCAACGGGATTCCAGTGGCTGCAATGGATTGTTGAGCGTGGTGTTTAACGAGGGCTTCGAAATTGAACCGTTTCTTGATCGATTGAAACTATTTAGCATAGGCGCATCGTGGGGTGGTTTTGAAAGTTTAGCCCTAATCATTACACCTCAAAATTATCGACAATTTAGCGAATTTCAACCATCAAACCCAATAGTAAGATTTCACGCCGGTTTGGAAAACTTAGATGACCTTATCAATGATCTTGATCAAGCATTTTTAGGCTCTTTATAGTTTCACCGTAATAACGAATAAGCGACAGACCGAGCCGAGTACAAGTAGAATAAAGACTATCTCCAATCTGGGCCCCAACTACCTGAATACTTGATGTATCATCAAGCAGTCGTCCAACGCATTAATCTAATCAACTAAACAATCAGTAAGAGTCGCAACCTACTCGACAGGAAATATCATGAGAAGAGCCGCCATTGTCACGCCTTTACGGACCCCGGTTGGAAAGTATCAGGGATCATTACAATCATTCAATGCTGAGGATCTAGGCGCGCTGGTTATTCGCGCTTTAGTAGAACGATCTGGCATTGATCCAGAACGAATCGAAGAAGTCATTTTTGCACAAGGCTATCCAAACGGTGAAGCACCCTGCATTGGTCGTTGGGCGGCACTAGCTGCCGATTTACCTTTACATGTATCCGGCACGCAAATCGATAGGCGGTGCGGAAGTGGGCTGCAAGCTGTTGCCAATGCTGCAATGATGATTCAAACCGGCGCGGCAGACGTTGTCATTGCCGGTGGCGCAGAGAGTATGAGCAACGTTGAATACTATACAACCAACATGCGCGCAGGTGCACGCAGCGGCTCTGTGACATTACACGATAGGCTCGAACGTGGCCGCGTTAGATCACAACCTGAAGCAAGATTTGGCCATATTTCTGGAATGATCGAAACTGCAGAAAACTTGGCGCAGGAATACCAAATTAGCCGCGAACAAGCTGATGCCTACGCCATGCAATCACAACAACGCGCGCAAGCGGCTTGGGATGAAGGTAAGTTCGACAATGAGCTCGTCACTATCGCGGTGCCTCAAAAAAAGAAAGATGACCTGATCTTCGATCGCGACGAAGGTGTTCGAGGTTCGACCACAATGGAATCGTTGGGAAAGTTACGCGCACTGAATGAAGGTGGGATTGTCACCGCGGGCAATGCGTCCCAACAGAACGACGCGGCAGCCGCGTGCCTTGTCGTTGCCGAAGATAAGTTAGAAGAGCTCAATCTCAATCCGACGGCTTGGTTTGTCTCTTGGGCCGCCAGCGGCTGTCATCCTGCAACAATGGGTATTGGGCCAGTACCTGCCGTTGAAAAACTCTTTGCACGAAACAACATCAGTTGGAAAGATATCGACTTGGTTGAGCTCAATGAAGCCTTCGCCTGTCAGGTACTCGCTGTTCTAAAGGGCTGGGGTTGGGAGGACATGGACAAGCTGAACGTCAATGGATCAGGTATTTCACTGGGACATCCAATTGGCGCCACAGGCGGACGCATCATGGCGACCATGTTGAACGAATTACACCGACGCGAAGGCCGCTACGCATTGGAAACGATGTGTATCGGTGGCGGACAAGGCATTGCTGCGCTATTTGAGAGAGCCGTTTAGAGGATTTTTTAGAGAGCTATCTAGAAAGCAGCTCTAGATAGCTGTTCTAGATGATCTAAAGGGGGACAGCTAGATCTAAAGGGGGACAGCTACAATTTAACAACTTAAAGAATTTCAACATCAAGGAAGAGAATAGGCATCGTTATATTCATTTAAGTCAGCATCTTAAAAAACTATACTTTCGTTATTGAGGATGGAAATGCATCTCTGCCTACATTCTTGGTACACCGCCAAAAATAGATCAGGCTCCTTTCCCCGGCTCTTCTCAAACTCTAGTCATGTGGGGATATTATTGAGCAAATAAGGATAGTCAGCCATTGGCTTAAAGGCCAATATTCGTTAATAATGAGCCAATCAACTATTCTCATTTCGGTGAAATTCAAAGGCATAAAGCTGTCCCCCCTATTACTACTTTTGAGCGGGTTTTAACCTTCAGACGTATTACTCCGCGACCCTATAAACAACAGAAAAACTGAGATATCCCATGGCACTTCATTCAGTACTGGATCTTGCACCCATTGTTCAAGGCAGCAATTCTGGCGAGGCACTGCAGCGCTCTCTTGATTTGGCGCAGCACGCCGAGGGCTGGGGTTATAACCGTTACTGGGTTGCTGAGCACCACAATATGCGCGGTATTGCGAGTTCAGCTACCGCTGTGGTTGTGGGTCATCTAGCGGGTGGAACCTCCACTATTCGTGTTGGCGCAGGCGGCATTATGTTGCCTAACCATGCGCCTCTGGTGATTGCAGAGCAGTTTGGCACGTTGGCATCTTTGTTCCCGGAACGAATAGATTTGGGGCTGGGACGCGCACCCGGCACTGACCAAAATACGATGAGAGCATTGCGACGAACGCTCACCGGTGATGTTGATGACTTTCCTCGTGATGTCGTTGAACTACAACACTATTTGAAAGAGCCTCAGCAAGGGCAGCGCGTGATTGCGACGCCAGGTGCAGGTACGGATGTACCGTTGTGGATTCTTGGATCGTCACTATTCGGCGCACAGCTTGCTGCGATGTTAGGGCTGCCATTCGCTTTTGCCTCTCACTTTGCTCCGTCTTACATGGATGCAGCTGTTGAGATTTATCGTTCAACGTTTAAGCCATCCGAGCAATTGGATAAGCCGCATGTGATGCTAGGTTTCAACATCTGTGCGGCACCGACGGATGAGGAAGCGACCTTTCTGCGATCTTCGTCGTTACAATCATTTGTGAATCTGAGAAGAGGTACGCCAGTGCAGTTGCCACCGCCGGTAGAGGGATATGAAGAATCTCTGTCACCCGACGAGCGGCAAATGGCTGAGGAGGTAGGCCAATGTTCAGCAGTAGGGTCTATTGAATCTGTAGAGGCAAAAGTCCGTCAATTTTTAGCCCAGACTGGTGCTGACGAACTGATGATTGTTTGTTCTGTTTTTGATCACAGCAAACGGCTGCGGTCTTATGAGATTGCAGCAGAAGTGTTCAACAAAATTTAGAGGGAAAGAGGGACACTGATAGTTTAATAGCTTAGTGATCTACTAATTCCAAGTTAGACCTCAGTCCAATCGATGAGATGGACTGGTTGAGAATGCTAATAGGGTTCGGTCCTCGGCGGCAAGCTGGGCCAGAAACCGGGGATAGTATTGTTCCACAATCTGATAGAGTAGCGTTTGTTCGGGACGGTGACGTGTATGCTGGGGGGCAGCTTCATGGCTACTTAACCAGACTGTACCTTGTAACATGCTGGAATCCTTTCCAGTGCGTGTTAGTTCAGTGTAGTTGGTTCAGACAGGAACCCTAACTAACTGCCCTGCCCTGATCTGAATGCGTGCAAGCAACCTGAGCTGTGGTACATCTTTCCTGTGTGCTATTCCACTCCTTACGCGCAGTTCTCCAGCACCGTTAGGTGAGTTCTTCCTTCTGAACCCGCAAAACTAAAAAGCCATCCTAGGGAGGGCTTTTTAGTTTGGTACGCCCAGAGAGATTCGAACTCCCGACCAACCGCTTCAAAGCCAGTTACTCCTCACCCGGCATCCTTAGACGAATGCCAAGGCGACTCGAGAGCTCGATATTACCGCGCAGTCGATAGCCGGATACCGCCTCGCGCATCACCGACACCATCCATCTCGCTAAATCATCATTGGGCGCAGTAATCAGAAAGAAGGCTTCGTGCTCTCTCGTCTGTCTGGCGATATCGGCAAGTTCATTCTGAGCCGCCTCAGAATGAGCCGAGTAGTTTGGATAGTCCAGTTTGAAGAAGAGATCGTTAGAATTCATCTCCAGTCGAAGAGCCTGTGCCGCACTATCTATCCCCGGATGATTAGGGTCTACGAAACGAGCCCTGCCCAAGAGGGTCTCCGCCTCATCGAATATACCGCGACGCATCGATTCTTCCGCCAGTTGCAGATACCGCACTACGATATCTTGCAGCCCTTCCAATGCGAGCTCATTCCGAGGATCCATAGCGAGTACGTGCTTGAATCGACTATGAGCATTATCATCGACTGGAGTTAACAGCCTATCTTCACTGAGCGCCTGTAACGCCGCATACAAGATATCAGGAATCATACTCCGGTTATCTGCACGACTCGATCCGGTAAAAACCTCGGCATCTGACAACACCCGAATGTCCAGTGGATCGTTCGCTGAGCGAGGCTCCTCTGCCGCCGGTTCGAGCGGAGGTGCCTGGCAGCTACTCAACAGCAGCGCAGCCAACGGGGAAAATAAAAACCTACGAGACTTCATCGACATAAGGTTCAGGTCACAGAATTAATTTACTAGTTCTGAAAAGGGAATGAATTCAAGATTATCGCCGATTGCGACCGCTGTATAGGGCGGAACGACGCCTAAGCCGTCTGCCTGGCTTAGCGACGTAGCCACTCCTGAGCTTTGATTTCTTAGTGCCTGCAGGGAAACCACTCCATCCCCACCTTGCGCTAGCTGACAACGTACATATTCCTGTCGCTCTCCAGACTGGGGAGTTACAAAGCCTGATGCTACTCGAAATGTAGACGGTGCGGCTTGCGTACCTCCCAACATACGAAGCAAGCAAGGCCTAACAACTAACACAAAGGTAACGAAAGCAGATACGGGATTGCCAGGCAAACCGAAGAATTGAGTCGCCGCGATCTTACCGCAGGCAAGAGGCTTGCCCGGCTTTATGGCTAACTTCCACAACTGTAGCTCCCCTTCCTGCTCAACCACAGCCTTTACATGATCTTCCTCACCAACAGACACTCCTCCGGTGGTAATTACACAGTCACTGCGCTCGGCTGCAGCCACTAGCGCTAGCCGGGTTCCCTCGAAATCATCCGCTACTATGCCGCAATCAAGCACTTCTACCTGCAAGCCTTTCAACAGTGCATGCAACGTGAAGTAATTCGAATTGTAGATCTGACCAGCTTCCAACTTCGTGCCAGGTTGCACTAATTCATCGCCGGTTGTTAACAGGCTCACTCGCAGTCTTCTAGTAACATTGACGGACTCCAAACCGATAGAGGCAAGCAAGCCGATGTCTTGCGGCTTTAGCCGATGACCCTTTGCCATCATCACCGCGCCCGCTTGTATATCGCCTCCTGCCTGACGCAGGTTCTCGCCAGGCTTTATATGCTGCTGTAGCACGCAAAGGACATCGCCATTGGCGTTGCAGTTTTCTTGCATCACCACCGCATCTGCTCCCTCAGGTACTGGGGCGCCTGTAAAAATACGCGCGGCCTCGCCCGATTTTAGCTGTTGGCCTACTTCGCCCGCTGCAATTCTCTGAGTAATCTTCAGCTGAATATTTTCAGACCCTAGGTCGGTGCTTTTCAAAGCATAGCCGTCCATCGCGCTATTGCAGTATGGAGGAACATCAATTGGCGACACACAATCACCCGCCAAGACTCTTCCTGCCGCCTGCTCTAGGAGCACGCTTTCCTGCCCAGTTATCAATGGTAACAACGGCATCAGTTGTTCTAAGGCTGTGTCAATTGAGGTCAGTGACATGTCTTAACCTCTACTCAAAGGATAGATAGTCATGAGGTGATACCACTCTCTGATTCGTTTAGCTCACTACGAAGCCGACCTACATACAGCGTCTTAATGGTCTCCTGCAAATTTCCGTGCCAGGACTTCTGCTTAATGCCAAAGGTATCGAATATTTTCTTACTGGAAAGCGTGGAGTTGGGTAGTTCCGGCAGCCGCGGTAGATTCTCGCGAATAGTAGTGTTGTCCAGCAATTGATAAATTTCTTCGTCGTGATTTGCAGCGTACTTGAGAACCTGCCTAGCAAATTCGATCTCCTTCTTAATCTCCAATCCACTGTAATGATAAGTACCCCAGACATTCGCGTCACAGTCCACCTGCTGAGCGACTGCCAATATCGCTGAGGCAATATCAGTCGTTGATGTCGGACTAAACCTACGACGCCAAACTGTCAATTCACCCTTGTGCTTCTTGATCGAATGAATCCAGGATTTGATTAGACCTATTTTGTGCTGACCGAAGAGCCAACCTGATCGCATGATTATATGTTTAGGATGATCTCTTACGGCCTGCTCGCCGGCCAGTGTGTAATAGCCGTAGACACCCTTAGGGTTTGTTTCGTCATTCTCGTTGTACCCTAGTTTTTTCTCACCATCGAACACATAACAGTTGGAAAGGTGCAGCATAGGAATATCGAGCTGATTACAGATCTGGGCCAGCATAGCCGGCAGCAGTGAATTGATTCGTTCACAGCGCTGTTCGGAGGACTCTGCCCGCTTTAGCGCGCTGTGGTTTCTGGAAATAAAGTCAGCCATGTTGATCAACTGCGTAGGGGCAAAGTCGGTGATCATCTTGGCGATTGAGCCCGCGTTGACCGGCTCGAAGTTCTTATCGGCAGGCGCGAGGAAACGAATCTTGTTTTTCCGCAAAATTTCGATCAGGCCTTTGCCTGCTGGACTATTCGCCCCTACTAAGAACAACTTCACTGCTGAGTGACTTCCGTTACTAAAATGTGTTGTTAGAGATCGTGGTTAACTATCTAGGTGCGTAGAGTCTGATCAAACGTGGCTCGAGTCAAGAAGAAGCTGGGCTAGAGCCAAACCGAGAGAGTTGGATTTTAACTATTTAGGCCGTCCTACCGTTGCGGCAGACAGCCCATAAAAAGTTCGACTGGGATCTGAAAATCCCTAGAAAGGTATATCGTCGTCGAAGTTGTCGAAGTTTGCAGGAGCCGCTTGTGGCGTTGCCGATGTAGATCTAGCTGCTGGAGGTCCGCCGCCCTGACCTTGTCCTTGACCCTGAGATTGACCAAATGTGTTGTCGCCAGCGTTTCCGCCGCCGCGCGAGTCTAACATCTGCATCTCTGAGGCAACAATTTCAGTGGTATAGCGCTTAACACCGTCCTGTTCCCAAGATCTAGTCTGCAGGCGACCCTCTATATACAACTTGCTACCCTTCTTTATGTATTGCTCTACGATCTCGGCGAGGCGATTGAAGAAAATCACCCGGTGCCATTCCGTTTTTTCCTGCTGATCCCCCGTAGTCTTATCCTTCCAGGTTTCGCTGGTCGCGAGAGAGACATTCGCCACTCCATTGCCGTTTGGCATGACCCTGAACTCCGGATCATTGCCTGCGTTTCCAACCAGAATAACTTTATTTACACCTCGACTTGCCACTATCTGTCTCCCCGACTAAAACCCGTTGTATCACTATTAATACCCAGTTTAGCGCCCGGATTAGGACTTACATAACTAGGTGTTGCATTGCTGTTAATTTGGAGCCTGAAATTGATTCAGGACTTCACACCAAGTGTATATCAAGCCCGCACTCATTAGAAATTTTCGCCGAAATAAACTTCATTGCTTTTAGTCGCAAGCTGTCCTTTACTCAAGCCTCCCAAATTGTCGATAATGCTCGGTTTCGCCTACCGCAGTGAGTGAGTCATGGATTCGATTGTCGTACGGGGTGCACGCACCCATAATCTAAAGAACATTAACCTCACTATCCCCCGCGATAAACTCGTAGTCATCACCGGGCTGTCCGGCTCCGGCAAGTCATCACTGGCATTCGATACCCTCTATGCTGAGGGTCAGCGCCGTTATGTCGAGTCACTTTCGACCTATGCGCGCCAGTTCCTATCGATGATGGAGAAACCGGATATCGATCATATCGAAGGTCTCTCACCAGCAATTTCCATCGAGCAAAAATCCACGTCCCACAATCCACGTTCTACAGTGGGCACGATTACCGAGATTTACGATTACCTGCGACTGCTCTTCGCGCGAGTAGGCGAACCGCACTGTCCAGAGCACAATATAAAGCTACAGGCTCAGACCGTCAGCCAGATGGTGGATAAGGTCATGGCACTTCCCGAAGGCAGCCGCATTATGGTGCTCGCGCCTATTATCCGCGAGCGCAAGGGAGAACACCTTCACGTCTTCAGCGAGTTGAACAGCAGCGGCTTCATACGCGCTAGGGTTGATGGGTTGGTCTGTGAAATAGAATTTCCACCGGAGTTGGAGAAGAACAAGAAGCACTCCATTGACGTGGTGGTTGATCGCTTGAAGATCAAGCCTGGACTGGAGCAGCGCCTCGCAGAGAGCTTCGAGACTGCCGTTCAATTAGCCGACGGCTTAGCGCTAGTCAGCATTACCAGTGAAAATGACGAAAAGCCGCAAGACGATCTCGTGTTCTCTTCCCTGTTTGCCTGCCCGCAATGCGGACACAGCATCTCGGAGCTAGAACCGAGGTTATTCTCCTTCAACAACCCAGCCGGCGCCTGCTCCACCTGCGATGGCCTAGGCGTAAAACAGTTTTTCGACGAGAGTCGCATCATCACCGACGAGACATTGGCTTTGGCAGAGGGGGCGATTCGTGGCTGGGATCGTCGCAACATCTACTATTTTCAGATGCTCACCTCCTTGGCAGCTCACTACAACTTCACAGTCGAGACACCATTTCAGAAACTTTCTAAGAAGCACCAAAATCTCATCCTCAGAGGAAGCGGCAAAGATGTCATCGATTTTCACTATGTGAACGATCGTGGCGATACGATCACGCGCAGCTACCCCTTCGAAGGCATCTTGCCCAACATGGAACGCCGCTACCGTGAAACAGAATCGAATTATGTCCGCGAGGAACTGGCGAAATACCTTAGCTCGCAATCCTGCCCCGACTGCAGCGGCACGCGCCTGAGGAAAGATGCTCGATACGTACTAATCAAAGGATTAAACCTGCCCAGCATCACCGGGATGACAGTTGCGCAGTCGGCCGATTATTTCAAGAAACTTAAACTCTCTGGCACCCGTGCCCAGATCGCGGAAAAAATTCTAAAGGAGCTTCAGGACCGCCTAAAATTCTTGATCGATGTGGGACTTAACTATCTAACACTCAATCGCAGCGCAGACACGCTCTCAGGTGGAGAGGCGCAACGCATTCGTCTCGCCAGCCAGATTGGCGCTGGCCTGGTCGGGGTGATGTATATCCTAGACGAGCCTTCCATTGGACTGCATCAGCGCGACAATAACCGGCTGCTGAATACCCTCTTCCATCTTCGCGACCTAGGTAATACCGTGATCGTGGTAGAACACGACGAGGAGGCGATCGCGAGCGCGGATCACATCATCGACATCGGTCCTGGTGCTGGCGTACACGGCGGTGAAATTGTCGCTGAGGGTACGCTAGCCGACATCATGAAGTCGAAGAAATCTCTAACCGGAAAATTTCTCTCCGGTGTGGAAAAAATTGATATACCAAAGAATCGCGTGCCCTACGACGACAAAAAGCTGCTCACCCTAAAAGGCGCGACCGGCAATAACCTGCAGAAGGTAGATCTAACTATTCCCCTAGGGTTATTCACTTGTGTCACCGGCGTATCTGGATCGGGAAAGTCCACACTGGTCAATAACACCCTATACCCAATCACTGCTACGAAATTAAACAAGGCTACCACTCTCAACCCATCACCCTATGAAGAGATAGTGGGGCTGGATCAGTTAGACAAGGTAGTCGATATAGATCAAAGCCCGATCGGCAGAACGCCGCGCTCGAATCCAGCAACCTATACTGGCATCTTCACCCCAGTGCGAGAACTCTTTGCCGGCACCCAGGAGGCGCGAACGCGTGGCTACAAACCCGGTCGCTTCAGCTTTAACGTAAAAGGCGGCCGCTGCGAGGCCTGTCAGGGAGACGGCCTCGTAAAAGTCGAGATGCATTTCTTGCCCGATGTGTATGTGGCCTGTGAGGTTTGTCGTAGCAAGCGCTACAACCGCGAAACCCTAGAAGTGAAGTACAAGGGGAAAAACATCAACGAAGTATTAAATATGACTATCGAAGACGCACGCGTGTTTTTCGATGCCGTACCGGCGATAGCACGTAAACTTCAGACCCTCATGGAAGTAGGCCTGTCCTATATCTGCCTAGGGCAGGCAGCGACCACACTCTCCGGCGGCGAGGCGCAACGCGTCAAGTTATCGCGAGAACTCTCCAAGCGGGACACTGGAAAGACTCTCTACATTCTGGATGAACCTACGACAGGACTGCATTTCCAAGACATCCGGCAACTGCTCAAGGTGCTGCATCACCTTCGCGACGCTGGCAATACCATCGTCGTCATCGAACACAATCTGGACGTGGTAAAGACCGCGGACTGGGTGGTCGACTTGGGTCCGGAAGGTGGCAGTGGTGGCGGCAATATCATCGCCGAAGGCACGCCCGAAGCGGTGGCTATGATAAAGAAGTCGTATACTGGGCAATACCTAAAGAAAACACTAAGTAAGCAGAGCTAAAGGCGATTATCACGATGGTCAAATCTACAAATTCACTGGCTTTCGGTGCAATCAGCACAGCGCGAAATTGCTCGCTCGCCCTTGGCCTCTTTTTTGTGTGCCTTGCAGCAAACACTCATGCACAGTCAGATGCGTCTGCCATTAATTTTGGCGACAACGCAAGCAGTTGGGCGAATGACCAGGAATGCGACGATCCTCGCTTCGCCGGGGAAGGCATGGCGCCCACTCTTGTCGAGACTGACCGTTTGCATGACGCGAGCGATTGCAGGGCTCTCTATATTGCTGGCTCAATTTACTTAGCAGATGCCAATTCCGCTTCCAGTAGTGCCGGCATCGACTTTGGTGACGACGCCAGCACCTGGGCTAATGATGAGCAATGCGATGATCCAAGGTTCGAGGGCGAAGGAGTGGCCAACACGCTTCTTGAAGACGATCGGCTACACGATGCTACAGATTGCCGCGAGCTGTTTCTTGCAGGATCTATACGTCTTATTGAAGAGTCAACGTCAAACGGCAATGGCGGCGTAGACTACGGTGACAATAGCAGCACCTGGGCCTTCGATGGACAGTGCGATGATCCACGATTTTCCGGGCGCGGCATGTCAGCCCTACTACTAGACACAGACATGTTTCATGATGCCGCGGACTGTCGCGAATTAGTTGAGATCGGCTCTATTCTCCTACTACCAGGATCCAACGTTATGCTCGGCGGACGCTTCGAACGCGGCAGTCTCCGCGCGGGCGACAACACCCGAGCGAATGGCAGTTATAGCGACAGCTATTCTTTCATTGCTGACCGGGGCGATTCCACGATTGTCGATCTGCGCTCGGGCGAGTTCGATACTTTCCTCACGGTTCGAGCTCCTAACGGCGAAGAATTCACCAACGACGATTATGAAGCCAGCTTCGATCGCTCATTAGTTTCTATTCCTAGGACAGAGACGGGAGTTTACGAAGTAATCGTATCAAGTTATGCCGAGTATGAAAGTGGCGGCTACACACTAGAATTCACAACCGACGAAAGACCGCTGGAATCTCTTAACCAGCAGATTAGTGGTGTGCTGATCGATGAGGACAACACATTCACCGATGGCGAATATTATGACAGCTATGAGTTTGAAGGTCGGCCCGGTCAATCCGTGACACTCGATCTACGCTCCGATGAATTCGATACTTATTTGATTCTCAGACAACCAAACGGAGAAACTTTGGCCAATGATGATACTGATGGCTCGAATAGTCGAATCGAAGCTATCCTGCCGGAGGCGGGAAACTATGAAGTCCTTGTTAGCTCTTTCACAGGTGGAGAGACCGGCGAATACCGGCTGAACATCGCAGAAGTAACTGATCTGTCGGCAGGCGCCGGTTCGGAAGTTGCTGCGGGCAGCCTACACGTCGGCGACTCGGTATCTGGAGATTTAGTTGACGGCGATCAACTCGCGGAGAACGATGAGTTTCAAGATAGCTTTTTCTTTACCGGCAATAGCGGCGAGACGATAATAGTCGACCTTACCGCTAGTGATTTCGATACTGTACTCAGTCTACAGACGCCGGCTGGAGAAATATTCGAGAACGATGATTATGAAGGCAGCACGGATCAGTCACTCTTACGGCTAACACTGCAAGAATCAGGACGCTATCGCATCCTCGTGTCATCTTATAGTAGCGGTGAAACTGGCAACTATCAGCTCGCCGTTCGCCCCGCCGATGCCCTCAGTTCAGTTTCCACAGACGCTGCTTCCGGAGCGCAGGTCTATGGCATATTCGCCGGAATAGCGGACTATCCCGGCACAGGTAACGATCTCGATTTAACTGATCAGGACGCGATACGAGCTCGCGATGCACTGATAGCTGGCGCCGGCATGAATGCAGACAATGCCTATACTCTGCTCAACGACGGTGCTACTGGTGACAATTTCCGCGCAGCCCTGAATAGCATCAATGCGGACATCGGCGCCGACGATACTCTGGTGATCTTCTATTCGGGACACGGGGACAGAGTGCCTCGAGCAGCTGGCCCGAACAGCTCCGATCCTGATGGACTGGATGAAACTATGGAGCTCTACGATGGCCCGATGTTAGATGACGAATTAGCCACCCTGCTGGACAACAGCAACGCCGGCACAATTTTATTGGTGATGGATTCCTGTTTCAGCGGCGGCTTCTCCAAAGATATCATTTCCCGACCAGGTCGCATGGGTCTGTTCTCCTCCGAAGAAGACGTTACCTCACAGGTCGCATTCAAGTTTCAGGCGGGAGGCTATCTCTCTGTCTTCTTCGACGAGGCAATTCGGGAAGGTTATGCAGATAGAGATGAGAATGGCGACGTGACAGCTATCGAGCTAAGCCAGTATTTGCACGGCCGCTATCGTGCCGATGTAAAATCATTGGGCACAACCAGTTATGTGCGTACCTCCGGACCGCAGTCCGCCTACCAACACCTAGTCGTAGATCGTGGCGGTATCGGGCCCTATAGTATTTTATTTAACAGAAATTGATCAGTAGAATCTAAAGAGCAAGAGGCGGTGATAATTAGCCTATAGGGTGAAATCAATTTCAATCTAATGCAAAAACCCAAATGGCCGCACCACCTTTTGGTGAATCATTTATTGGCATACCTTCATCTTCAGCAAAATATCCGTACATTCGTGTCCAGTCATTAACATGATAGCCAGTTTGGCCCACAACCAATGCGATATACTGTTTGTCGTTTACAGAGTAAGTAGCTATTGTCGAGCTCGGAACATCATTAAGAAGTGACTCCCATAGCACTTCACCAGTTTCCTCATCCAGTGCTTTAAACCCGCGATTTAGATCGCCAACAAAAACTAGTCCACCTGCCGTCGCAAGTACCGAGCTAATAATAGGGCTGGGTTGACGGTGCCTCCAGGCAAATTCTTGCTCTGACATATCAACTGCCTGAATCCGCCCCATACTACCGTTGCTGTCTGGATTAAGAGCGGCGGCGAAATTGACGCCCGATGTTACTACTGAATATCCCTCTGTACTGGCGATTATGCAGGCCTCGTTCAAGGGAATAAACATTCGATTCGTTATCGGATTAAAGGCTGAGGGAGGCCAGCTCTTTGCACCGTAGTGATTCGAGCAGATTAGGCTGACCACTTCCGGATTCGGAATTGTATCGGGGTTAATTGTCTTGTATCCAGTCTCGGGATCAATCGCAGAAACAACATTCTGCAAACCCATATCGATGGAAAACAAATATTCCCCAGTTGCTGCATCGACAGCATCGAGAATACCCAGCTTGCCAACATTAACCACTGCTTTACGGGTTTCTCCGCGGAATGGAATATTTACAATTTGCCGCTCGAATGCCCAGTCTAAATCCCATTGATCGTTCGCCAAGTGCTGGTAATACCACGCCAACTCACCAGTATCAGGATTCAAGGCAATCGTCGCGTTGGTATAGAGTGCATCATTGGTAATTCCATCTCTATTAACCGGGTATAACAATGGTCCTGTGTCGTAAGTTGGCGCCACACCAAAATAAACTAGATTGAGTTCTGCATCGTAGGCGCCTGCGTTCCACACTGAGCCACCACTTCTTTCCATCATGGTTAAACCGTTCCAGCTATTACCCCCCGGTTCACCAGGTCGCGGAATTGTGTTGAAGCGCCACTTCTGCTCGCCTGTTTCAGTATCAAGCCCGAGTACCCAGCCACCCTTCGCGATGCGTAGTGAGGTGATTCCCTGTATGACCGTATCACCAATAATCATCGGCGCCATGCGCAAATGATAACCAACTAAACCTTCTTCAGTTTCTATTTCATGATCCCAGATAAGCTCCCCAGTCTTCGCACTCAACGCCAGAACATGCAGATCAGAAGTAGGCACATAGACTTTGTCATCATGCAGGGCAATCCCCTTTTTTTGGCTGGAGGGAACAGACGACTCATGCTGGTAACGCCATAACAGCCCACCATTGGTAGCATCAATTGCAAGAATTGTGTCGGGGAACGTAAATAAGAACATCACCCCGTCGTGAACAATCGGGCCGGGATTATTTGGCCCCGCTTGCAATGGCATTCGCCAGGCTAGGGAGAGATCATCAACATTGGTTTTATTAATTTGATCAAGCGCACTAAAACCCTGATTGTCATAACTGCGCTGCCAAAGTAGCCAATCCTCCTCTGGAGGATTATTCAACATTTCGCCAGTTACTGGAGTTAATTTCGCCAGAATTTCTTCTGCCCCATCTGCAACATTGGTCTCGATCAGAACTCTCGGCCCGTCATTCATCTCGGGCAGTAGGCGATTCGATTGAAAATCAACTCCCGGTGCCAACGCTTCTGAGTCTGGGTTCACTCCATTGTAGTCAAGAATATAGGCTGTAATTTCTTCATAGGCTTGATCATCGAGACCTGTAGCTGAGCCGGGGGGCATTCTACGCAATTGAGTTGCAAGTTGGTCTATCGACACGCCACTCCAACGAGCAGCAAAATCAGGGCCTGATAAGTTTGGCACGACTGTGGCGCCTTCAAGATTCAACCCGTGACAACTCGCACAATTAAGTTCGTAGATTTTCTTGCCAGAATTCGCCTGAACCTCAGTATGAACTAGTGTCTGCTGACTATTCGCCTGGCCACCTAAAAGGGCTGTGACCAGGAAAAGCAAAAACGTTTTTAGGGTAACTGGTAGTCTGATTTTTTTAATGCTCATGATAACGTTCCAGTACTTTTTCTGATTGCTAAACTCTGGCTGCCCATGCAAGGCAGCGTTCTCCACAGAATTCCAAATCCAAGTCTTTTTGGATCTTATCTAGATAAAGCAGAACCACTGAGAGTCGCACAATTAGACCGGAAAATGCAATTCAAACGAGCGCGACATCCTCCACCAACTAAGGCCTACGGCTGCATTCCCAGCCCTGAAGTACTGGGTATTTTTACAAGAATTGATTAGTGTTATTCTGGCTCTGCTCTATGTCACCCTAGTTCGCCTAGGTTTATGCGGAAAACAAACTGATTTGGGTTGCTGAGGCGCCAATAAAATTCGGGGAAGCAGAATGAATTATCCGTCACCCACTTTGCAGCGAAATCGAAGTCGTGTTTTCGCAGCACTCCTAAGTGTTTTTGCCACCCTGTCTCTATTTAGTGGTGCTATGTATTCTCAGAGTCAGAGTGAATGGCAGGCACTGCCTGATATGCCAGTTGGGAAGTGGGAACCTGGAACCGTTGTTCTCGATGAAAAACTGTATGTCTTTGGTGGCTATACCTTTGGCGTAGTAAGCAGCAAACGCGCAGAGATATTCGATCCACAAGACGGTAGTTGGACCTTAATCCAAGAGCTTCCCAGTGCTATTACTCATATGAACACTGTACTCGATGGACGCACTGTTTGGTTTGCGGGGGGGTTCAAAGATGGATATAAGGGGCACGCTATCGCAGAAGTGTGGAGCTACGATGTCGATCAAGATCGATATACCGCAGCGCCTCTATTGCCAGAAGCTAGAGCCGGCGGTGGATTAGCCATAGTAGGCCGAAAGATGCATTACTTCGGTGGGCTAATGAGTGACCGAGACACAGATTCAAGTGATCATTGGGTGTTAGATCTGGATGAGTGGGCAGCGGGAGCCGCTGCCTGGACCAATGCCGCCGCCATGCCGGTACCGCGCAATCAATTCTCAACAGCAGTGCTTAACGGAAAAATATATGCCATTGGCGGCCAGTTTCATCATGACAGCGAGCAATTGGATCAGCCTAGAACAGATATCTATGATCCGCAAAATGATTCCTGGAGCATTGGGCCCGACCTCCCTAAGGGGCATTCTCATGCTGAAGGCGCAACCTTCGTCCACAACAAGCAAATTTACATGCTCGGTGGTCACACCACTCCAGCGGGTGGTACCAAGTCTCACGATGCTGACATATTGCGTTTAGTAGAGAGTGGCCAGTGGCAAAAAATTGGCGAGCTACCAGCGCCCGTGTCTTCAGCAGCCGCTGCGATTATTGGCGATCAAATGTTCGTTGCCGGTGGTGCACATCCTGGTAGTACCGTTATAGGAACAATGTGGGTTCGTCCCGCACCTTAAAAGAAAGTATTATTCGATGGAAACTGAAACGCAAACTTATCGGACTAAGACCTTGAACACAGGATAATCGACCGAACTCGCGTTTTCTAACTTTCGTTCCAAGTAGTCGTCAAACATATTCCAATAAGCCAAGCCGTCGTCTGCCTCGGGCTCTAATAGATAGAAAATTAGATTCGCAAGTCGGTTATCCATAGCCACATAGTAGTCGCCTGCCGAGAAGTCTTTGCTTTCAGGCTCGAACGCCCCTACTAAGCGCGAGTTTCGATGATTGTTCTGCACGAAGTTTTGCTTTTCTATCTCTGTGACCTTAAAACTCTCTCCACCGAATTCCTGATCCTGCCCTAGCCTGCTGACCTCGATCCCGTGCTGGCCTAATTTGGCAGCAAGCACCTCGAGTTCCGCCGGAAACACATAGGCTACCGGCACTGTAGCCGACTTTATTGCCTTGAATGCATTAAAATTCTGCACCCCTTTTATCTCGACAATCTCCGAGCTGCGCACGAATTGCTGGCTACCATCGGCGGCAGTATAGGGAATATATTTGTAACTCAGCAAGTCCAACGGCTCTTCCAACGCCACCATTTCGAACTGAACACCATTCTGATAGCTGCCAGCGTTGTTCGCTATTTTTTCCACGACTCGCGCATCAGCCTGTCGGTTTATTTCTCGGATCTCGCCAGCATGCGTGTTCGCGTACTCGAGTATTTCATTGACGAAGGCATTCGCAGCGTGAACCCTTTTGTAAAATCGATCATGCGCAAACGTCTCGCTCAATATGGCCATACGATTTCTTAAACCCATATTATTTGTTAGGTAGCGCGGCGCATGGTGGTAAGTTCGCAATTCAGTAGGCGGCCAATCTCGGTAATCGAATCCGCCATACCAATCAAAGTCCAAGTTAAATTTCTCTTTAATAGATTGCCGTATCGCGGGCAGCATAACGCCGGCAGTATAGTCTGATGGAGCAGCGTCCCCC
>Ga0209425_10002908_pt1 | contig 18581 bp, 17 predicted proteins | sample COG_05_FD_184749 | JGI IMG/M metagenome (GOLD analysis project Ga0209425, IMG submission 184749) | Pelagic Microbial community sample from North Sea - COGITO 998_met_05 (SPAdes) (version 2) | ecosystem: Environmental > Aquatic > Marine > Neritic zone/Coastal water | place: Helgoland, sampling...
AAGTGTAAAAACCTTAGTATCTGAAGGTCATGAAGTAATTGTTGAAAATAATGGTGGATTTGAAGCAGGTTTTGAAAATGAGCAATATACAAATGTAGGTGCAAAAATAGCTAATACTGCAGCTGATATTTTTAATGATGCAGAAATTATAGTTAAAGTTAAAGAACCTCAAAAAGTTGAAGTAGATATGATTAGAGAAGGTCAAATTATATACACTTATCTTCATCTAGCTGCTGCAAAAGAATTAACCGAAGGACTGATTAAATCTAAAAGTATTAACATTGCATACGAAACAGTAACAGATGACAATGGAAGATTACCTTTACTTGCACCAATGAGTGCGGTTGCAGGAAGAATGTCGGTTCAAGCTGGGGCACATTGCTTGGAAAAAAACCAAAAAGGAAGAGGGTTGTTGTTAGGTGGAGCACCAGGAGTAGTGGGCGGAAAAGTTGTTATTTTAGGTGGTGGAGTTGTTGGTGAAAATGCAGCTGTCATTGCAACAGGTATGCAAGCAGAAGTTCATATTGTAGATAAGTCTGAAACAAGATTAAATCAACTTGTTGAAATGTTTGGAGATAAAATAATTCCACAACAAAGTGATAAAATTGATCTAAACGAATTGGTTTATGAAGCCGACCTTATAATTGGAGGTGTTTTAATTCCTGGAGCAGAGGCTCCAAAATTAGTTACTAAAGAAATGATTAAGTCAATGAAACGTGGATCAGTAATTGTTGATGTGGCAATTGATCAAGGTGGATGTGTTGAGACAAGTAAACCAACTACCCATGGAGATCCAACTTATATTGTTGATGATGTTGTTCATTATTGTGTAGCAAATATGCCAGGAGGCGTTCCAAGAACTTCAACACTTGCATTGAATAATGCAACATTACCTTTTTTAGTTAAACTTGCCAATAATGGATATCAAAAAGCTCTAGGTGAGGATAAAAACTTTTTAGCGGGATTAAATGTTCACAAAGGTCATGTAACATATAAAGCAGTTGCAGATGTATTTAAATATGAACATTTAGATGCAAGAGAAGCCATTAAAATATAACTAGATAATTAAAAATTTTAAACAAAGTTTAAAGTTTATTAAGAGTTTTTAAATACTTATGATTAGATTCTGTCTCTGTATAGTTTTTTAAGTGTTGTATTCTTTCTTTATTATCTAATTTAAATCTTTTATTTAAAAATTTTATTAACTTATTTTGAAGATCTTTTTTATCATTTGTCTTGAAAGATATTCCAAGTTTACCGTGTTTAATTACCTCCATGTTTCCTCCTGGAGCATTACTACAAATTGGAAAGACATTATAATTAATTGATTGCACCATAGCATTTGGTAAACCTTCCCAAAGTGAGGCATTAATAAATAGGTCAGCATTTTTAAAAATTGATTTTTGATCTCTTACAAAACCTTTTAATGAAATTATTTTATTTAAATTATTTATCTTAATAAATTTTTCTATAGATTTTTTTTCAGGTCCGTCACCGTATAAATTAAATAAAAATTTATATTTATCTTTTATTTTTTTTAGAGCTTTTAAAATTATAAAAACACCTTTTTCACTAGATAATCTACCTACATAAATTATATTACGTTTCTTTTTATAATGATTATTAGCTTTTTTTTTAATTATATTCTTAATTGATGGTGGATGAATACAAATTACGTTATTTAATTTAAATTTATTTTTAATATAATTTTTCTCAAATTTAGAATTTGTAATTATTAAATCTGAAAATTTATATAAAATTTTAGCAAAAAAATATATTAATTTATTTTTAAATTTATTTATTAAATTTTTAGAATATTTCAATTCAGATATAGAACTTCTTTCTGTTATGATAACTTTAATTTTATCTATATTTATTAATGAAATTAGTGAAATTATATTTGCGTAATGAATATTTGAAATAAAAATAATTTTTTCAAAATTTTTTTTAGTTTCATTAAACATTAGTTTCCGGAGTTTAAAAATAGAAAAAAAAGCTCTCGTTGATCTCATTTCTATTATCTCACAATTAATTTTTTTAAAATCTTTTTTGTAAAAGTTTTTTCCTAATGAAACTATTAATATAGAAAAATTATATTTTACCAAAAATCTTGAAAGTTTAAATATAGACTCTCCAGCACCACCTAAACTAAAGTTAGGGAGAAAGAATACTAATCTTTTTTGTTTTTTTTTTAAGATCATTAAATCAAACTATAATTTGACTAAAAAGAAGTGCTAAAAATAGTTTTATTCATTTTGAAGTTTATGTTTTTTTTACAATAAAGTATAATATTAATAATTAACAATTAACAATTTTTCTCATTAATGAATACAATTTTTTATTGGTCTCCATTTAATTCAAAAGTTGCTACTATTAAAGCAGTTATCAATTCAGCAGGTTCATTAAATAAATTTTTTAAAAAAAATCAATTTAAAACAAGCATAATTGATGCTGTACATGAGTGGAAAGATTTTGAACAAGAAATAAAAGATAAAAAAATTGAATTGATTTATTTAAATAAAAATTCAATTTTTAATTCATTTAATAAAGATGGCTTTATAAGAAGTAGGTTTGCATATTTTTATATATTTTTTAAATCCTTTTTTCCATTAATTAACATTCTTCAATCAAAGAAACCTGATTATCTTATAATTCATCTAATTACATCTTTACCATTATTTTTATTTTCCTTTATAAATTTTAAATCAAAATTAATATTAAGGATTTCTGGTTTACCCAAAATGACCTTTTTTAGAAGAATTCTTTGGAGACTAGCTGCTAAGAATATATATAAAATTACATGCCCTACTTTTGATACATACAAAAATTTATCTAAATTTGAATTTTTGAAAGAAAAACTTTGTGTTCTAAACGATCCAATAATTAACATTCGTGAAATTCAAAACATTAAAAATAAAGAAGTTGTTATTGATAAAAATATTAAACAAATAATCTTAGAAAAAAAATATTTTCTTTCTATTGGTAGATTCACAAAACAGAAAAACTACCTTTATTACTTGGATTGTATTCCTGAGATTTTAAAATTAGATAAAGAGTTATATTTTTTATTTATTGGCCAGGGAGAAGATAAAAAAAAATTTTTAGAAATTTCAAATAAATTAAATATTTCAGATAGAATTTTTATTATCAACCATACAAAAAATGTTCATTATTTTATGAAAAATGCAAATGCTTTAGTATTGCCCTCATTATGGGAAGACCCAGGCTTTGTATTAGTTGAAGCTGGCTATAATGGTTGTCAGGTTATCTCAAGCGATTGCCCAAATGGACCTTCTGAAATTATTGGCGTTGATGGAGGATATCTTTTTAAGTCTAACTCTAAAAGCAGTTTAATTCAAACCATAAGTTTTTATTTAAACGACTCACAAGAAAATAAATTTTCAAAAAAAATTAATTTAAAAAGAAGAATAAAAAAATTTACCTCTTTTTATCATGCTTTAAATTTAAAAAACAAAATTTTAAATATAAAAAACTAATTCAAATTATAATAATGCAGAAATTACCCTCAAGCTCTAAAGTAGTTGTAATTGGTGGAGGTGTTGCAGGATGTTCTGTTGCTTATCATTTAGCTAAATTTGGATGGAAAGATACTATTTTATTAGAAAGAGATCTTTTAACATCGGGCACTACTTGGCATGCAGCAGGTTTGGTTGGCCAGTTAGGTGCCTCTGCAACTATTACAAAGCTTAGAAAGTATTCTTTAAATCTTTATAAGGAACTTGAAAACATAACTGATCTCTCAACAGGTTTAAAACAAAATGGAGCAATAACAGTTGCAAGCTCAAAAGAAAGACTTCAAGAATTATTAAGACAAGCAACTTCTGCTCAACTTTTTAATGTTAATGCTGAAGTCTTAGATAGAGCAAAAATTAAAGAATTATATCCAGTTATAAATAATCAAGATATTTTAGGAGGAGTTTATATGCCTGAAGATGGTCAGGCAGATCCAGTAGGAGTAACAAATGTCTTAGCAAAAGCTGCCAAAATGGAAGGTGCTCAAATATTTGAAAAAACACCAGTTACTAAAATATTAGTTAAAGATGGAAGAATAAATGGGGTTCAAGTTGAAAATTGTAAAATTGATTGTGAATATGTGGTACTTGCAACTGGTATGTGGTCTAGACAAATTGGAGAAGATATTGGTGTTAGTGTACCCTTATATCCTAACGAGCATTTTTATATAATAACTGAACCAATGAAAGATCTTCCAAAAGATCTTCCAGTTTTAAGAGATTATAATGATTGTCTTTATCTAAAAGAGGATGCTGGAAAAATGCTTGTTGGTATTTTTGAGCCTGGAGCAAAAAATGCATTTAAAGATAAAGGAATTGTACCAAATGATTTTTCCTTTGGAGAGTTCCCTGATGATTTTGATCATTTTGAACCTTATTTAGAAAAATCTTTCAAAAGACTTCCTATCCTAGAAAATGCAGGAATAAGAAAATTTTTTTCAGGACCAGAATCTTTTACCCCTGACACACAATATCTATTAGGTGAAACCTCAGAGGTTGCAAATTTATTTACTTGTTGTGGGTTTAATAGTATTGGAATCGCTAGTGCAGGAGGAGCAGGAAGAGTAACAGCTGAATGGATGATCAATGGTTACATGAATGAAGATTTATATTCATTAGATATAAAAAGATTTCAAAAATTTCATTCCAATAAAAAATTTATAATGAATAGAGTTACTGAGTCATTAGGTGACCTTTATGATATGCACTGGCCTTATAAACAACATGAAACTTCAAGAAATCAGAGATTATTACCCTACCATGATAAATTAAAAAAAACAGGAGCTTGTTTTGGTCAATCTGGAGAATATGAAAGACCAATGTGGTATGCGTTAGATAAAACAAAATCAAATTATGAATACAGCTTTAATTATCAAAATTGGTATCCTTCAGTTGAACAGGAATGTAAAAACACAGTTGAGAATGTAGGACTATTTGAGCTATCACCATTTTCGAAATATGAGATTAAGGGTGAAAAAGCTTATGAAGAATTACAAAGATTGTGTACCGCAAATATAAAAAATAAAATTGGAAAATGTACCTATACTCAAATGCTTAATGAGGGTGCTGGGATTGAAACAGATTTAACCATCGTCTGTATTGAAAAAAATCATTTTAGGATAATAAGTTCTGCAGCTGTGAGAACACATCATAAAGCACATATACTCAAACATTTGTCGAAGGATGTTGAGTTTAAAGATATTACAGATGATTTAATTTGTTTAGGTGTTTTTGGACCAAAAAGCAGAAATTTATTGTCAAAAATTACAAATGTAGATTTATCTGACGAAAATTTTAAATTTGGAACAAGTAAAAATATTAAATTAGAATCAACAAATGTTTGGGTACAAAGACTTTCTTATGTAGGTGAACTAGGATATGAAATTTATATTGAAAAAAAATTTGCTAACGAGATCTATAATTCAATAGTAGAGACTGGAAAAAAATTTAAGCTTTCACATTGTGGTGCACATGCAATGGATATAATGAGAATGGAAAGTGGTTTTTTACACTGGGGACATGACATATCACCAGAAGAAAATCAATACCAAGCTGGACTAGAATTTGCAATTAGTTATAAAAAACCTTTTGACTTTATAGGAAAAGAAAAATTACTTAAAATAAAAGATCTAAAAAAAGACAAAAGATTTATTATGCTTAGTTTAAAAAGTAGTAAGCCAGGAAATCCGTTATTGCTTCATGAAGAACCGATTTATTTGAATAATAAAATTATTGGAAAAACTACATCTGGCAATTATTCATTTAATTATAATAAAAACTTATCATTTGGTTATGTAAATTCAGATTTATCAAATATAGAGTTAAATGAATTAGGGCTATCAATTGAAGTTGAGAAAAAAAAATATAAAGTAGAAGCACTATCAAAACCTTTAAAACAGAGTATTTTTAAAAAAATTTAAAAAACAATTTATTTTTTTCCAAATAAGTGATTAAATCGATAAATGAAAAATCAAAAATTCGACAAAATTAACGATCAAATTAACAATGATCAAGATTTTACTAATTTAAGTAATAATATCAAAACTACAAACATAAACATATTATTAAATAGAGTTAGACAAGAAAAAAAGATTCAATCAAAAAACAAAATATTTCTATCTCTCACAATCATTGCAATTCTATTTTTTACAAGCATCATAGTATTTACAAATTAATTGATATAATTTATCAAAAAAAATTAAATTTATGAAAAAAGTAAATATTATTTATCTTTTGCCTGAAATGAAAGGAGCCTCTGGTGGTGCAAAAGTAATTTATAATCATTCTTTAATTTTAAACTATATAAATAAAAACATTAGCTCTAAAATAGTTCATTTAAAAAAAAAACTTTCATACAAATTAGAATTGTCATTAGCAAAAAAAATTAAATTTTTTGATAAAAATTATTCAGGGTGGAATGGAAAAAAAATGAAAATAAGTAAAAAATTCAAGCCAAAAAATGATTGGTATAAAAATAAAATTTTTAATAGCAACAATCTTAACTTTAATAAAAAAAAGGACTTTATTGTTATTCCTGAGATATGGGCTCATTTTGCAATTGATCTCAACTTTACTGAAAACCAAATTAATTATGCTATTTTTGTTCAAGGTTTTTATCACATGAACTCAACAAATGATTTTCTTAAATTAAAAAAATCTTACGAAGGTGCTAAATTAATTATTACAACATCAAAAAATAGCGTCAGCTATTTAAAAACTATGTTTCCAAATCTTAGAGATAAAATTTTTAAAGTTAACTTATCAGTTGATAGTAATAAATTTAAGATTAAAAAAAAATCTAATTTAATAACTTACATGCCCAGAAAATTACCTGAACACTCAAATTTATTAATTTTTTATTTAAAGAATTTACTACCCAGAGATTGGAAAATTTTACCATTAATCAATATTACAGAAAAAAAATTGATAAAGTCTCTTTCAATTTCGAAAATATTTTTGTCATTTTCAAACTTTGAAGGAATGGGTATTCCCCCTATAGAGGCTGCTCTATCTGGAAATAAAGTTATTGGTTATGTTGGAGGTGGTGGGGCTGAATATTGGAAGAAACCTATTTTTACTAAAGTTGAAAACGGTGAAATAGAAGATTTTGCAAAAAAAGTTATAAGTAATATCAAATTTTATAAAACCAATTGGATTAAAGATACTAAAAAAAGTCGATTATCACTTTCTAAATGTTATTCAAAAAAATCAGAAAAAGAGTCCTTGATTCTTTTAACAAATAAAATTTTAAAATTTTTTGATTAAATTTAAAAAATTTTATTGAACAAGAAAAATAAACTAATATAAGTTTAAAATTACTGTGGCGGGGTAGCTCAGTTGGTTAGAGCGCAGGACTCATAAGCCTGAGGTCAGTGGTTCGATCCCACTTCCCGCTACCATAACATTTCATCATAAGCTCTATTTTTATATTCTTTATTTTCTAATTTTTTTTAATATTTTTTAATATTTTTTTTAATATTTTACATATAATCTTAACTTCTTTATTTTTTAATTCTGGATATAAGGGCAGACAAAAAATACTTTTTGATTTAATTTCAGACATTCTTAATTTTTTTTTATTGTTAATTATTTTTCTATAAGCTTTCATTGTATGAATTGGAAATGGATAGATTTTTCTTGTTTCTACTCCCTCTTTTTTTAATTGAGAAACTATTTCTCTGCTATTTGGGTGAGAAACTGTAAATAGATGATAGACATGTTTTACATTGGGATCTTCTATAGGCAATGTTAAATCAGTATTAGTTAGTTCTTTTAAATAAAGTTTTGCAATTTCTCTTCGTCTATTTATAAAACTACTCAATTTTTCTAATTTATAGTTTAATACAGTTGCTTGTATTTCATCTAATCGAGAATTGACACCATTTTCATTTGCATAATATTTATTATTATATTTATTATTTTTATTTTCTGTCTCTATACCGTAAAATCTGATCCTTTTTATCTTTTTATATTCTTTGTAATCATTTGTAGTAATAAATCCTCCATCACCATAGGCTCCGAGTATTTTTGTAGGGTAAAATGAAAAACATCCAAATTTTCCAAAATTACCAACTATCTTTTTTTTATATATTGCACCTTGAGCCTGTGCACAATCTTCAATTATAGGTATATTATATTTTTTTGAAATTTTAATTATTGAATCCATATCACAAGGTTGCCCATACAAATGAACTGGAATTATAGCTTTAGTTCTAGAATTTATCTCTTTTTCAATTTTTTGAACATCTATAAGATAATTATGGTTTATATCTATCAACTTTGGAGTAGCTCCAGAATTAATTATTGCAGAGATTGTTGGAATTGCTGTATTTGCTACTGTGATAATTTCGTCACCCATTTTAACTCCAATAGATTTTAATGCAATTAACAAAGCATCAGTTCCGCTGCCGACAGCAACACCGTACTTTGCATTATTTTTTTTTATAAAATTTTTTTCAAATTTAGATAGTTCATTGCCAAAAAAAATTGTTCCACTTAATAATGTTTTATTAATTTTTCTTAATAATGGTCTTTTATATTTTGAGTATTCTCTATTATATGACCAAAACTTAATCATTTAAAATTTTATTAACTTTTTTAAGACTCATAGAGTGGTTTAGGGGAATTTTCTTTTTTAATAATTTAGTTGAAATGATACCTTTAACATTTTTATTTGTTTTTTTAGCAAAATTAAAAACAGACATTGTCTTTCCTCCAAAGTTAATCACACCCTTATATTTAATTAATTTTGGTAAAATTTTTACAAACTCTTCATGAAAAATAAAATTTGTTATTAAGTCTTTAAATGCATATTTATGAATAAATGGTTTTTCTGTCATACAAAGTCTAATTATTAGAGAATTTTTGTACATTTGAACTGCACTTTCTCCACCCAGTTTAGACCAAGCATAATTATTGTATGGTAGTAGTGGATCGCTTTCTTTATAATTTCCTTTAAATCCAGGATAAACATAGTTTGTTGATAAATATATTAATTTTATATTTAAGTCATAACAACACTTAACTAAATTACAGGTACCAATGATATTTTTATCTATACTTAGTTTGATATTTTTGTCATGAATGTCCATGGGTCTTGAAAGACCAGCCGCGTGAATAATTACTTTAGATTTAGTTCTTTGAATGTATTTTTTGGTTGATGCGATATTTAAAATATTTAATTCTTTTTTTGTTGGATAAAGTATATTTTTTAATCTTGTTTTATCTTGAAAAATTTTTCCAAATCTTCCACTACCACCTGTAAAAATAATTTTCATCTAAATTTTTATATGAGCAAACCACTTATTTTTTTTATTTAAATTTTTTTCTTTTTTTAAGATTTCTTTTTTGTGATTCCATGCAAATAAAAAAATTTTATCAGGTACATTTTTTTTAAAATGATCCATTGATACAATAGGTATATGCATCCCAGGAGAATATTTTCCAATCTTTTCTTTTGTTGTATCGCATATGTAGTCAATATAATTTGAGCCAATATTACAGTAATTAAGAATAGTTGTACTTTTTGATGTAGCCGCATATCCAGCTATCGTATATTTTTTTTTTTTAAAGAAATTTAATCTAGTAAGTAATTTTTTTTTAGAAATTTCACAATTCTTTTTAAAACTTAAGCAACCTTTAATATTGTCAATATTTTTAATTCTTTCTTCTCTAAGTATTTTTTTCACATTATTAGAAATATGTGACAATCCCTTTCTTCCAACTACATATCTCATAGAACCACCATGAGTTTTTTGTGGAATAATATCTATTAGTTCAAAAGAATATTTTTCAAATATTTTTTTGATAGAACTAGCAGAGAACATAAAAATATGCTCATCATAAATTTGATCATAAGATTGTTTTTTATACATTGAACCCAAATAAGGTTCTTCAAAAATAAATAATCCTTTTTTATCTAATAAAAAATCTATACCTTTTATTAAGCTAATCAGATCAGGTATATGACAAATTGCATTTGCTGCAGCAATAATATTAACTTTGTTTTTTAAATTTTTTAGTTTTCTTACATTTTTGAAATTAAAAAATTCGTTAATGGTTTTAATTCCATTTTTCTTAGAAATTTCACATACATTTTTTGACGGTTCAAATCCTATTAAATTTATTTTCTTATCATCAAAATTTTTTAGGAAAGTTCCATCATTAGATCCTATTTCAATCAAATTTTTTAAATTTCTTTTATATTTATTTTTTATCCAATTGGCATAGGACTTAAAATGTTTAACCATTTCTTTAGAGCTGCTAGTAAAAAAAGGATAATTTTTATTAAACATTTGTTTTGGAGCAGGATGATCGTTAAGTTGAAACAAAGATATTTCTTTTGAAAAACCAACCTCCATATTAAAGAAATATTCTTTTTTGAACTGGTTTTTTCTTAAGAAACCATTAGCAATGGGCATTTTGCCAAAAGTCATAAAAGGTTTAATTTTTTTTTTTGTAATTTTGCAAATCATTAAATATTTCCTAATAGTTTAAGAGTGCTTTTGATATCATTTTCAATATTATAATTTAAATACAAACCTTCATTTTGAATTTTTTCTTTACTAACATGGTAGGATAATTGATTCATTATTTCAGAGTTAACTAATTTAACATTTATTTTTTTTTGATATTTTCTTATAAAATTTAATATCTGATTTACTGTAAAATTTCCTGATAAAATATTAAATATATCATTTTGAAAAAAATCTTTTTCTATACAAAATTTAAAACATTTTAGTGCATCTGATAATGATAAGTATGGTCTATATTGATATAAAGCAGTTTTATAAACATGAATATCTTCATTTATGGCAGCATTTAAACAAAATTTATTAACCGCAGTATGAAATCTAATACCTTTTGAAACACCAGCTATAGTTCCAAATCTAAATGTATTATATGTTAAGTTGTCCGTTTCTTTTTTCAACATTCTTTCTTCTATTAATTTTATATCAGCATACGGGGATTGAGGCTTAAGATATTCTTCCTCACAATTTTCATCTACGATATTTGCTTGCTTACCATACACACTTGTAGATGAAAGATGAAAAAGTTTTGCTTTATTTTTTTTACAAAATTTAATAACTGTTTTTAAACAATCAATATTATTTTTATACATAAGATCTTCCTTACCAAAACTTTTTTCTGCATTTGTCATAGAGGCACAATGAATAACATACTTAACATTTTTAAAATCATCTAAGCTATTTTCTTTTTCAATATTTCTTAAATAAAATTTTAATTGATTTTTTTTATTAAGTTTAAATAAAGAGCAGAATCTATTGGACTCTAAATTATCAACTAAAATAGTTTTTTTAATCTTTTTAATTTTATAAATATTTTCAGCTAGATAAGAACCGATGTGTCCACAGGCTCCAGTAATTAATAATTTCATATTTTCTTTTTTTTAATGATTTTTAAAAATTCAATATAATTTTCAATGTAGTCATTATATTCATACTCTCTATCACAAAAAACCATTAAAATAGAGTGATTTGACTCAAATTTAATTTTACACCAAGTTTTTGGTTTTAATAATAGTCCTTGTTTTTTTTTATAATTAATTTTTATTTTTTTTTTTAAATATTTACTTTCATAATTTATTGTCATTGTCCCGTATATAGGAACTAAGAATTGAGAACATTTAAAATGAGCATGATTACCACGTAAAAAATTTTTATTACCATAAATAATAAAAATTCTTTTTGTTTTAAAAGGTATCTGACTCTTTAAGGAAAATGGCACTAATGTGCCACTTAATTTCTTAAATTGTTTAAATTTATAACTTTTCATATTTTAATTTGTTATTGAAACAACAAAGAAAAGAGTTTTTTAGAATTCATTTTTTTAAATATTAAATTAATTAAAAATAAATACAATAAAACTATGTTGCTCTAATAATATTATAATTTTAGATTTTCTTTCAATACTTCATAAGTTTTATGTTCACTCTTTTTAAATTTTTCATAAATTGCATCTAAATATTCATTGAATTTATTTTGATCAGTTAACATTAAATCTATTCCGTTTAAGAAACTTTCAATATTATTAAATACTATTTTTTCATTCAGATCTCCCCAAATATTTGATGAATCAACCTGTTTAGATTGCATCAATAATCCATTGCTTTCTAAAATCGTAAGTGATCTTGGGTGTAGAGATAAACTTCCCATAGCCGAACCCGTATCTATACAAATGTTTCCCTCATAAATTTTTTTTATTAAACTGGGTTTGTATATTGAATTATGAAAATTAATTCCAGTATTGATCCTATCTTGTCCATATATAATAAGATTATCTTTAAAATTTTTTTTAATTTCTAAAATTACTTGTTGACGTAAATAAGTCTTCATTATTCTATATTTTTTATATAGAAGGTTAATCTTTTGAATATCATTAACTTCAGACCAAAAACTTTTATCATCAATTAAATCAAATTTTTTTAAAATTTTTTCCTTATTAAGAGATAAAAAATTTGAACTTAATAATTGATCAGATGGAGGATAGTAAATTTTTCCCATAAAAATTATTTTTGGCTTACTATAAAAATTTTTTTTTTTATAAATTAAAGGATAAATTTTAAAGATTTTTGGTTTTTCATTTATTATGGGAATAGACATATTGAAATAATTAGTAATATGATTTTCTAGTTCTTTTATATGAATTTTTTGAGTACCATTGAACCAAATATTGATTGAGTTTTTTTCATTTTTAAAAAATGGGTTTGCGTCAACCCCTATAAATTTTCCAATTCCACATAGATATAAAAATCTACCAATTATTGATTTAAATCTTCCACCAAGTGAAATTAATAAAATATCTTTATAAATTTTTGATTTTCCAAAGTTTCCAAGAGTAGAATAACGATGATTATTTCCAAAAACTAAAAAAACTATCTTTTTAAATTTTATAAATTTCATTTTAAATATTATACATATTTTATTATAATTAAATTATACCGATTAATTTTTACTAGAATATCAAATATAAAAAAAAAATTATAAGAAAATTATATTTAATTTTGACAAATAATATAAAAAGTACTATCAAATTTTGATTATCTTATAATGAAAAATTTAATAAAAGCTTTTAAAAATTCTCCAAGGTACTCAATTAAATGGAGTAACTACTTTGAAATATATGAAAATATTTTTCAAAAATTTGTAAATAAAAAAATAAAAATTGTGGAAATAGGTATTGGTGATGGGGGATCTCTATTTATGTGGAGAAAGTTTTTTGGCAAAAAAGCAAAAATAATTGGTATAGAATTAAATCCTGAGGCAAAAAAATTAGAAAAATATGGTTTTAAGATCTTTAATGGAGATCAATCAAATCCAATTTTTTGGAAAAACTTTTATAAAAAAATTGGAAAAATAGACATACTAATTGATGATGGTGGACATACGAACCTTCAACAAATAACAACGTTAATGGAGTCTTTAAAAAATATTAAAGATGGTGGGATGATAGTAGTAGAAGATACCCATACCAGCTTCATGAAAAGTAGTGGATTTAGAAATCCTTCTAAATACTCCTTTATAAATTTTTCAAGAGCATTGATAGAAAATATTCATAGAAGAAATCCTATGTTAAAAAAAGAAATAAATTTTTTTTCTGAAAAAATTTATTCTTTAAGTTTTTACGACTCCATCACTGTAGTTAATATTGCTAAAAAAAAATTATCTCCATCCAAAAATCTTAAAAATAATAAAAAATTAATAAATCTATTTGATGATTATAGGTTTAAAAAAGCAAAAAATCATAAAGATTTAATTGAAAATAATTTCTTACTTAGTTTAATTAAAAATAAATTATCAAAAAGAAGTTTTTTTTATCGAATTTATGAAAATAGTTTAATCAAACGATATTTAAGAAAAATAAAAGAATAATCTAATTTTTCAATAATTTTATTATATTTTCTTAAAGTTTATTAGCTTTAATAACTTAAAAAAATTTCTATAATTTATTTAATCTAAATTATTTTTGGGGTAGGTGTGTGTATAATAAATTTACCACCACGTTTAATGAATTTTTTTTCTTTTTTAAAAATTTCTTCTTTAAAATTCCATGCACCTAAAAAAACAAATTCTACATTTTTTTCTATAAAACCTTTATATTTATAAATTGGAATTTTAGTGCCAGGTGTATATTTATTTTGTTTATCTTTTGTTGTGTCTACAAAATACTCAATTAATTTCTTACTAATTTTACAATAATTCAATATTGTTGTTGATTTAGCAGTCACACCGTAACCAATAATTTTTTTATTTTTTGAATTTATTTTGTCAAATATATCTTTTAAAATTTTTTTAGATGATCTTACTCTTTTAGCAAATTGTCTATAAGTAGATATTTTATCTAAACCATATTTAATTTCATTATCTCTAGTAAATTTAACTGATGATTTAATTTTTCTTTTGTTATCAATTTTTTTTATAAAATATCTATTAGACCCTCCATGAATTTGTAAATTTTGTACATGAAATACTTCCAGATTATGTTTCTTTAAAATACTCTCAATTCCAATTAATGAAAAAACATATATGTGTTCATTGTAAAACTGATCATATGTATTTTTTTTTAAACATTCTAACAAGGAAGGATCTTCAATAATAAGTATCCCCTTGTCATTTAAAACAATGTTTATAGATTTAAATACTTCATCTAAATTTTGTATATGACTTATTGTATTTGCTGAGTATATTAAATCAACATTACCATTTTTTTTAAAAATTTTTCTAGCAGTTTTTAAGTCCCAATAATCTGGGTAAGTATTAAAACCCATTTTTTTTGTAATTTTTTCAACATTAGAACAAGGCTCAATACCAATTACTTTTTTTTTTGAAAAGTTTTTTATAAAACTTCCATCATTACTACCAATTTCTAGTATTTTGTTAGGATTAAATTTTTTATTAATTATTTTAGATAAATCTAAAAATGATTTTATCATAGTTTTAGACATTGAAGATCTATATGGATATTTATTATTAAACATAATTTTACTTGATATCGGCTTATTAATGGACACAAGCTTGGTTTTTAAGTCTATTCCAACTTTTAACCTATATTTCTTCTCTTTTTTCTTAAGATCTTTTTTATTTATATAATTATTTGCTAAGGGTTGAAGGCCCAAATCTAAAAAATTTATATTTTTTTTCATTTTAAATTTTCCTTTCATAAATCTTTATTAATATTTAAACATTAAATAAAATTAGAAATTTATATCTTTAAAATTTAAATTTTTACTATCTTTTTTTGACAAAATTGGATTTTTAATATTCCAATTAATATTTAAATCTTTATCATTCCATTTAATTCCAATTTCTGAATTTTTATCTCTATAATTTGTACAGCCATAAATAACAATGTTCTCATTTTCTAATCCAAGAAATCCATGAATAAATCCCCGAGGAATAAAAATTGATTTACAATTTTTTTCACTAAGAATAATTTTAAAATGTTTTCCAAAAGTCGAAGATTTTTTTCTGCAGTCTACTACTACATCTAAAATCTTTCCTTTTATAACAGATATATATTTACCCTGTTCATTTTTTTTTTGCATATGCAGACCTCTAAGAACATTCTTTTTTGATTTTGAAACAACTGTAAAAATCAACTTTTCTTTAACCATTTTTTGAATTACCAATTCTCTAAAAAGACCTCTTTTATCGAAAAAATTTTTTGAGTTAAAAACTAATAAATCTTTGAATTTTGTTTTTTTTACTTCCATTTATAAAAGTTTAGTTAAATATTTAGAGTAATCACAATTACCATAAAATTTGATTGATTGTTTTAAATGTTTTTTTTGTATCCACTTATTATTATATGCGATTTCTTCTAAACAAGCTATTTTAAGTCCTTGTCTATTTTCTATTGCTGCTACAAAAGTTGTTGTTTTATAAAAATCATCCATTGAACCTGTATCTAGCCACGCACCACCTCTACCAATTAAATCAGCAGAAAGTTGATTTTTTGATTTATACATACTTAACAGGTCTACTATTTCAACCTCTCCTCTCTTAGATGGTTTTAATTTTTTAGAATATTTTACAACATTATTATCAAAAAAATATAATCCAGTTATTGCGAGGTCAGATAAAAATTTTTTTGGTTTTTCTGTAATCTTTGTAATTTTATTTGATGAATTAATTTTAGCTATTCCAAATAATTCAGGTTTTAAAACTTTATGTAACACAACTTTTGCACCTTTTTTAAGTTTTGTATTTGACATGAGTAATCTAGATAAATTTTGACCATAAAAGAAATTGTCACCCAAAATCATTGCAACATTATCTTTACCAATAAATTTTTCTCCTAACACAAATGCATCAGGAAGACCTCTTGGTTTATCTTGTTCCAAGTAATTAATTTTAATACCTAGGTTTTTTCCATTAGGTAAAACTTTTTTGTATTGTTCAAGTTGACCCTTGTTTACAATAATTAAAACATCTTTTATTTTAGCTAACATAAGAATTGATAATGGGTAAAAAATTAAAGGCTTATCATAAATAGGTAGCAGTTGTTTATTTACAGCTTTAGTTAAAGGACTCATTCTTGTACCTTTACCACCAGCCAGAATAATTCCTTTTTTTATCATGCTTTACCCAATCTATTTAAAATATCTTTTTTTGAAAGTGATTTGTAATAAGACTTATTTCTAAAGTACCAATCGAGAGTTAATTTTATTCCTTTTGAAAAATTTGTTTTAGGTTTCCAGCCAATTTCATTTTTAATTTTGTTACTATTTAATGCATATCTAATATCGTGTCCTGGACGATCTTTTACAAAATTTATTTCCACTTTATTTCCTAAGCTAATTATTTTTTTTGAATTTTTTAAAATTTCTTTTGTAACTTGTAAATTATTCATATTTTTATTTGATCCAATGTTGTAAAATTCTCCAATTTTACCTTTTATAAAAACCTTAATTAAAGCCTCACAGTGATCTTTTACATAAATCCATTCTCTAGAATTTGTACCTTTGCCATATATTGGTAAGGGTTTATTGTTTAAAATATTATAAATTATTTTTGGGATTAATTTTTCCGGATGTTGTTTTGGACCATAATTGTTTGAACAGTTTGTTACTATTGCAGGCAAACCATAGGTTCTTACATAAGAGCTTACCAAATGATCAGAAGCAGCTTTACTTGCTGCGTAAGGTGAACTGGGTTCATAAGGATATTTTTCATGAGATCTACCTATTAAAATATCACCATAAACCTCATCAGTAGAGATATGAATTAATTTTGATTTATATGTTTTTGAAAAATTTTTAAAACTTTCTAAAAGGTTATATACTCCAACTATATTACTTTGAATAAAGCTATCAGGATTATCAATTGACCTATCAACATGAGTTTCTGCTGCTAAGTTAAATATGCCTTGTGGCTTATATCTAAATAATATGTTTTTAAATTTCTTATTTTTTATATCGAGTTTAATAAATTTATATTTTTTTGAATTTTTAAATTCTTTAACATTATAATAGTTAGATGAGTATGTAGCTTTATCTATATTTATTACATAAAAATTTTTTTTTAATAATAGATCAATAAGGTTGCTACCAATAAAGCCTAGGCCACCTGTAACTATGATTTTTTTTTGTTTCATTTGAAATTTTCTTTATTTAAATCATTAAATAAAATTGGCCATTCAAGACATTTAGCATATTTATTAAACCAGAAGGGTAAAAATCTCTCTGCTAGAAATCCATATATTCTAATTTTGTTATAACCTTCCAAATCAAATCCAAAAATTTTTTCACAATTACTTAGCCACTCAAAAATAGCTTTGTAATACTCATTGATTAATTTTTTTGATCTACAAATAAACATATTACCAGCATTGTATGAACTATTATTCATTACATATTTTCTAAAATCTTCTTTATCTTTATTATTTAAAAAGTCTATTGCTTTATCTAAAACACCATTTCCATGGAACATATCAAAATGAAATTTTATATTTCTTCCAAACTTAAAGATAGCCTTTGGATTATTTAATAGTGCTAATTTACCATTTTTAATTATCTTAATTAGTTTTATATCATTCATTGAGACTTTATTTGCTAATATAACATCATAATCATTCCATTCATTCGGGACTTTTTTTAAGATTTTATCTTTAAATAATAAATTTGGTTCCGATGTAATTTTTTCATTAAGCCAAAATCGTCTATAAGCACAAAATCCAACCCAATCATTGTCATTATAAATTTCCATTTTATTTTGCCAAAGCCAATAATGAAATGAATACTCTCCATAAAACTTATTTTTATGTGAAATATTTTTACCAATATTGTCTCTTAACCAACCCTCTTTATATTTATTTTGACCTAAAGCTACTGGAATATACCTTAATTTTTTTACTTTTTCTAAAAGGTCATCATGAATACACAAACAAAAAATTTTTAAATTATTCATTTAAACAATTTTACCTATATAATTTTTTCATTATTTGATTTTTACATTACAAAAAAGTGTTAGTATAGTTGAATATACATCATGTCAATAAGCAGACAAAATCTTTCAGTAATAATTGTTA
>Ga0209425_10002911_pt1 | contig 18570 bp, 9 predicted proteins | sample COG_05_FD_184749 | JGI IMG/M metagenome (GOLD analysis project Ga0209425, IMG submission 184749) | Pelagic Microbial community sample from North Sea - COGITO 998_met_05 (SPAdes) (version 2) | ecosystem: Environmental > Aquatic > Marine > Neritic zone/Coastal water | place: Helgoland, sampling...
CCCGGACTGGGTCCACGACGCCACAGCCGCGCACAAGTCCGCGCCGCTCGGTAAAGCCGTCGACGCGGAGCGGGTCTTCACGGACCTCACCTCCGCTCTCCCCGCCGGACCCCGGGACGTCCTCGAGAAGCTCGTGGCCAACACCCCGACCATCCCGGAGGAACACTTCCAGTACATCATGCAGCTCAGCGATGAGCTCGCGACCAAGGTTGACGGCTCCACCCGCATGTCGGTGAACCAAATCATCGACAGGCTGTCCACCCTCGCGGATCTCTCCGACATCAAGGCTGGCGTGGACGCGCACTTCGAGCGCGTGGATTCACGCGGCGTGAAGAAGGCGGATGCCGTGGACAAGCTCGAGGTTTCCCCCGAGAAGTTTGGCAAGTTTCTTCAGAACGTCCTCCCCGCGTGCAGGTCTTACCCGACTTGGACGACGGAAGACGCCGCGGCTGTCCAGTTCGCGGCTGACTTCCTCGCGGACAGGTACGCGGCGTCGCACCCGGGCGAGAAGCTCCCCGTCGTGCGCAAGGGCGTCGTCAACACGCCCACGGCTGCCAAGGGCAAAGGGGTGAAGAGCACCAGGCCGCTTCAGGATGAGCTCTCCACCGCGAGCCGGAACGAGGTGCTGGACTTTGAAGGCACGGCGGCGATGGGCCTGAGGAAAAGGGCAAACGGAAAAGGACAACATTCTGGAAAGCATCAGCCGCTTTTTAGGGTACCCGCAATGAAGTCGGAGCGCGAGAGCTCAGCCGCTAAGGCTGAGCTCGGCGCCGTGGTGTTCGTGGACGCACCGACCGAGTGGGCAAGGCTGGTTGACCGGCTTCCCGATTACGAAAAGAACAAGATTTACAAGCTGAAAGAAGTTATCCCCAAGCTGTCGGAGGATAAATACAACGCTCTGATTGAGCTGGCGGACTCGATTCGATTCTCATCCGAGACTGACGGCACCAAGAAGAACCGCATCAAACAACTGCTCACCGACGTGAGCGCCCTGAACCTCGACGTCAGCGGCGTGGGCGTCGGCATCTCCAACTACTGGGCCAGGATTCAAACCGGGGGGACCAAACCGGCGAACGACCTCGACGAGATCTCCCCGGACGAATTCGCCGAGTTTGTCCGCGAGACCTTCCCGCCGATCCGCGACTACCCCCTGTGGTCCGTCATCGACGTCGAGCACCTGGAGACGGCGACGAACCGCATGGTGCAGAGGCACAACGCGCTCAAGGCAGCCGGCGTGCAGCCCGGCGCGGCTGCGCTCGGCGTTAGGCGGCGTCCCGAATGGAAGCGCCGGCCCGACCACTCCCCCTCCGCGGAACACAAGAAACCCCTCGGCGGAGTCATCCCCGGGCAGACCGACTACGCCAAGTTGCCTTTGTCCGAATTCGCGAACATCGCGAAGAACAAAGGCAAGCTCGGCGAGGCGGTTGGCACCAAGCACGGCAAGGATCCGATCACGGGCGAGACGTACAACTACTACGAGGGTAACTTCGTGTCCGCCGCGTTCGACCCGTCGGATTGGAACCTTCCCCTGAGCTTCGACGCCCGCACGAAGTGGCCGCAATGCCGCGCGATCATCGGGACGGTTCGTGACCAGGGTAAGTGCGGCTCGTGCTGGGCGGTGGCGACGGCGGAGGTGATGAACGATCGTCTCTGCATCGCATCCAACGGCGCGGAGCAGCGCGAGCTCTCCCCTCAGTACCCACTATCCTGCTACGACGGTGGGCAAGGGTGCCAGGGCGGCGACGTCGCGGTCGCCATGCACGAGGCCACCACCAAGGGTATGGTGTTCGGCGGCATGCTCAACCGCAGCAAGGCTTCGTGCCTGCCGTACGAGTTCCAGCCGTGCGAGCACCCGTGCCAAGTCGCCGGCGTGGTCCCGCACGAGTGCCCCGCGCACGTCGACGACGGCGTTTGCCTCGGGAACACGTTCAAACTCTCGGACCAGAAGGTATTCCCCAAGTCTGACGTCTACACGTGCCCGCCCAACGACTGGGCGTGCGTGGCGCAGGAGATCATGACCTACGGTCCAGTGGCTGTGACGTTCGGCACCGTGCACTCGGACTTTTATGGGTACCACTCTGGGGTGTACACGGTACGTGAGGAGGACAAGAACAACGAAGGGCTCGGGATGCACGCGACGAAGCTCATCGGTTGGGGTTTCGACGAAGCCACGGGTCACCCGTACTGGCTGATGATGAACAGCTGGGATAACTGGGGGATCCACGGCCTCGGCCGGGTGGGCGTCGGCGAGATGAACATGGAGCAAGGCATCGCGATGGTTCGCATGTGAGCGACGGCGTATTTAGACACAGACAGCGCTGTATATACTAATTCATATCATCAACTACTCGATCGTACTCGTATCGTGCACTACTTGCCCCGTCCTCCGCGTCCGCCGCGACCGAGCACGCTGTTCGGGTTGGCACCCCGGCCCCGGCCTCGTCCTCTGCCCGGACCGATGCGCACCGCCTTCAGGCCCGTCACCAGCTCAGCCTCCTTGTTCGTCTCCTTCACGGACGCGATGAACGACGCCGCGGTGCCCTGTTTCTCAGCCTTGGCCGTCTCCGTTCGCAACTTGGCCAGCTCGTCCGCCCTCGCGGCCGCCCCCTGCGGCGCGTCGTCCTGCTCGGCCGCCAGGCACGCCGAGCACCTCTGTTTTCCGGGGCCTTTCTGCCTTAGTTGCTTGCCGGAGAAGTCGCTCGCGGGCTTGGATTCCTTGCATTTCGCGCACTCGTGAAGCACGACATCGTCGCCTGTCTCCTCCGCCGCCCTAGCCTTCGCCTTCGCGGCGGCCGCCTCCCGTTCCTTGACCTCGTCGGCGGCGGTGCAGGTTTTACATCGGATCTTCGCGTTCTCATCCTTCTGCCGTTTGAGCACCATGTTCTTGGAGAACTCCACCGCGGGAAGGCGCTTGCGACCGCAGGCTGAGCAGTCGAACGCGCCCGCCCACGTCGTGGGGTCCAGGTTAGCCTTCACCCCGAGGTCCGTCATCGTCAAAGCGTCGGCGGTGGCGTAAAGAATGACTTTTGGAACTTCCGAGATGATGATGTACGGAAAAAGCCAAACAACGACCGAGGCACTCATCAGCCGCGCGGGGCGGGCGAGTCGCCGCACGCAAGATGGCCGCGCTGGCGTCCATGAAAATAAACACGATGGTGAAGGACGCGGAGGCCGCGAAAGCCAAGGTGCGCGCCAAGGTTTCGACCGATACCCACTCCGCCAATCTCGCACTCAACGGTTGTGTCCCTCGCATCCTCGCTCACTCCTCCGCCTTCCTTCCCCGATGATGTTCCAGGAGCGCAAGCGCAACGCGATAGTCTTACTCCTCAGGTACCTGCGCGATAACGGCTACGTGGACAGCGCGGAGGTTCTCCAGAAAGAGTCGTCGCTCGCGCCCGGCTCGGTGGATGCCGCGGACAACATTTCACTCGAGCGCATCTTCCGCGAGCTCGAGGAGCACCACATCCAACGGTTCGGACAACCCCCAAAGCTCTTCAGGCGCGCGGGCGAGACGTTGGATGTGGAGACGGGCACCGCGGGGTTAGGGGTAGGACGGCCGGGGCAGCGCGGGGTACCCTTGGGACGGGACGCATCAAACGCCAAAAACGTCGACGACAAAGCGAATGGGGCTCGGGGCCGCGGCGTCGTCGCTCCGTCGCAGACGTCCACGTCCGGGCGAGCATCAATCGTGAAGACGCCCGCGACGACACGAGGGGGAGGCGGCGCGCCGGATCTGTCGGTGAGCGGGAACGGCGGCGGTCGACGCGGCGACGGCGGCGACGCCGCGGGGGTGAAAAATACGCACCCGTCGTCGACCCTCGACCTCGGCGCGGGTGACCTGAACGATCTCGCCGAGGTGATTCGGCGGGACATACACTGGGGTAACCCGAACGTCCCGTGGGAGTCCGTCGCCGGGCTGGACGACGCCAAGCGGCTGCTGAAGGAGGCGGTGGTGATGCCCGTGCGGTACCCCGATTTATTTCGAGGGTTGCTATCGCCGTGGCGCGGCGTGCTGCTCTACGGCCCCCCAGGCACCGGCAAGACGATGCTCGCCAAGGCTGTCGCCACCGAGTGCGACACCACCTTCTTCAACGTGTCGTCGTCCACCGTGGTGTCCAAGTGGAGGGGCGACAGCGAAAAGCTGGTGCGGGTGCTTTTCGAACTAGCGAATTTTCACGCTCCGTCCACCGTGTTCATCGACGAGATCGACGCTTTGATGTCCGCGCGTGGAGGCGGCGGCGGCGGCGGCGGCGAGCACGAGGCTTCGCGGCGCATGAAGACCGAGCTGCTGATCCAGATGGACGGCCTCGCGTCACCGGACACCGCCAACGGGGTGTTTGTGCTGTGCGCGACGAACTTACCGTGGGAGCTGGACCTCGCCATGCTTCGCAGGCTGGAGAAGCGCGTGCTCGTGGGCTTACCCAACGAAGACGCGAGGGCGGCGATGACGACGAACTTGCTCGGGCCGCACAAACGCGACGCCGCGGTGAGTCTCGGGTGGGTGGCGAAAGAGACGGAAGGGTACAGCGGGTCCGACGTGGCGACGCTGTGCAAGGAGATGGCCATGCGGCCGCTGCGGCGACTGATGGAGCGGCTGGAGGGGGAAGGGCGCCGCGCGCCTCGAGCCGCGCCCCCGAGCGTGGGTTCGATCACGGAGGAGGACGCGCGGGCGGCGATGGAGGTGACGAAGCCATCCGCGGTGCTACACCTGTCACGGTACGAGGACTGGTGCGCGCAATTCGGCGATCACCGCCACTAGCTAGCTAGAGTCGGTTGGAATGTCCAGTAAAAGTTTGCGCGGATCGGCGGTGGACAGTCAGGTGGACGACTTTGCGCCAAACACGTTTGTTAAAGTTTGCGAACCGTCGCGCGATGCGATCTCATTTCAACACGTCATACTAATGCTACCGAAACGCGATCGACCCGTCGACGCGATCGTCCGCAAAGGAAACCCCACCCTCTACAAGTCGCCAGCTAACCGAATGACCGCTTAGTGCGCGGCGAAGGACTTGCCGCTCTTGGAACCGGAAGGAATCACCTTGAGGGTGTTGAAGCGGACAGTCTTGGAGAGAGGGCGGCACTGGCCCACAACCACGGTGTCACCCTCCTTGACGCGGAAGCACGGGGAGATGTGCGCCGGGAGGTTCGTGTGGCGCTTCTCGTAGCGCTGGTACTTCTTAATGTAGTGGAGGTAGTCCATCTTCATGATGAGGGTGCGGTTCATCTTGTGCGTCTTCACGACGCCGGTCAAGATGCGGCCGCGGATGGACACGTTACCGGTGAAGGGGCACTTCTTGTCGATGTAGGTGCCTGTCGTGAAAGGGAGGGAGGGACGCAAAGTGAGTGTTTCGTTCATTGGGCATGAGAGGGGGGAGTCGCGTGGCGAAATATCATCATCTTTGGCTGGCCGCTCGGGGGGCGGGATGGGGAGGCTGGCATGGTCCCCATCGCCGCGCGCGCCGCGGTGCGATCGCCCGCCGAACGGGTCGGGAGGGACGGGGACGGTCCAAACGCGGTGTGTGACGCGATTCGCACACGAAACGCGTCCACGTTCGTCCCCGCGCCGGCCCCCGAGCCGCGCGACGGCTCCCCAAAAACCTGGGAGCAGCCTCTAACCCTAATGAACCCTGAAAATCTAGCGCAACGCCGGAGCGCGCCTGCCGATCGTGGTGCGGGCGACTTACCCTCGATAGCCTCACGCGGGGTCTTGAAGCCAAGACCGACGTTCTTGTAGTAGCGGGTACCGTTCTTGCCGGGACGCGCCTTCTTGCCCTTGGGGCCGAAGCTGTTGGGAGAGACGAAAGGCGGGACGGCGTCAGTTGCTGGCGCTCGCGAGGTGGAGGAAAAAAAACACGGAGATGCTCTCGCCGGAGACGCGCGCGGGTTGAGGCGCGGTTGGGATACGCACCCGACGTTCACGCCAAGCTGCTTCTGGTACGCCTTCTCGTTCTGCTCAGCCGCCATGTTGCCTGAGTTCGTTGAACGTGCAGGCGTGCGCGTTGTAAAAGGGTGAGCGGCACGAGCCGAGGATGGTTTTAGGGTCTGCTCGTTTTTGGTTGGAATCGGTCGGACAATTTGGTCGGTTGACCGATGCTCGTTCACTGGGCAGAAATAGACCAAGAAGTGACGAGTCACGGGGCAACGCGCGAATACATGAAATGGATGGCAGAAAACATCCGTCCGCGAAAAAGCGGCCTCAAGCGACGCCGATTGACGGCACCGCCTCCACAACTCGAGACCACAGTCGATACAAACAACACCGATAAAGATGTCCGCCCAGACCGTCCTTTTCTCCTTCGCCGCCGTCAAGGCCCCAGCCGCGCGCCGCCAGGTGAGATCCAAAACGCGCGTCGCACTCCGCGTCTCGATCCCAAACGCCTGCCTCTCCACGCCGAACGCGTTTCCATGTATTTCCACGATGACGTCACGGCGCGCTGACCGATCGCGCATCCCTCTCACGATCCCTCGCCAGGCCGTCAGGTGCCGCGCCGCCGCCAAGGAGGCCACTCCCGCCAAGGCTGAGGAGTTCAAGTGCCCCCTCGTGTGCGACGCCCTCGAGAAGGCGGACGCGCCGGTGAACGAGATGGCCAAGGCCAAGTGCGTCCACCCCGACCGCGACGTCGCCAAGGCGTGCAAGGACTGCCCCCGCAGGTGAAGAGTCACATCCGCGACGTGTATAGCACGCGATGTGGGGTTTAACATTCATTAGCCGATTAGCGAGATTCTTTGGGGCCCGGGCCGGAGACGAAGCGTCGCACGACCTCCGCCCAGGCTCGCGCTCCCTTCACTGAAACATTCATTCTTATTCAAACAACGCTCGGCGCGGAACTATGTCGTGCCCCTCTCCCCCGCACTCCACGAACTCACTCCGAACTCACGATCACTCCGAGCTCACGCTCAGCGCTTCTCGTGTCGCACGTACCTGACGCCGCAGTAGAACAGCGCGATGAGCACCGGGATGGAACACGCCGCGTACCCGAGGCATTTCCACTTGTCGCGCCCGCCGAGCTCGAAACTCCCGAGCACCGAGTCGCCGAGGACCGCCTCGCAGTCGCCGGGGCGCCTGCTGAACTCGTACAACTCGACGGCCCTGGTCTGCCGCGGGGACAAAGGCATGGTGGCGAGGAATGACTTGAGGCCGCCGCCGCCGTCGGCGCAGTGGTCGGTGTATTCCTCGCCTTCGAACTCGTTGAGCATGATGGCGGACCACGTCCACTGGAGGAATGAGATCCAGTAGAGCCAGATCCACATCGAGTGGATGGTGGCCTTGCGGATGAAGAACCCGCCGACGAGCATGTTCAGCGTGGTGTATATGGGGAGCACCACCGCGGGTCCGACCTCGCCGGCGATCCCGCTGGCGATGGTGAACCCGACGAGCATGGCGATGGCGAAGTTGACGAAGGTGGCGAGTACGAAGAAGCCGAACCTCTCCAAGTCGTCGTTCAGTCCGATGCACCAGTACAGCACCGAGGCGAAGGCGCCGCCGCTGAGGAACAGGTAGGGTATCTCGGTCAGGATCCGGGCGGCGACGTAGGTGCCCGCGCGGTAGTAAGCGTCGTTGAACTCCCGGGTGTACACCTCCCGATCGAACTTCATCTCCTCGACGAAGACCTGCGCCATGAAGCACGGGAGGATCACCGCGATGAAGAGGATGCCGATGGTGTTGAAGATGCCGGTGAGCTGCCTGTCCTGGCTGTAGAAGAACGACGACAGGAGCGCCGCGAGGAGGATGTAGAGCAACACGCGGAGCGAGATGAACAGCGGGTGCTTGGCCCGTGGTAAGCCCTTGTACCTTAACAGCACCCAGAGCTCGCGCCAGAAGCCGTTGGCGTACTTGCTCTTGCCCTTGCCGTCCGCGTGGATCCCGCTGTCCACGGCGAGGCCGCTGTCGCACGCCTCGACAGTCTCGCGAACCACCGCGGTGTTCTCCTCGCAGAGTGTTGACTTGGCGTAGTACCCTTCAAAGTCGTGAGCGCCGCCCGTGCCCGAGTCGTTCGTGGACAACGTGTCGATGAGGTACTCCGCGACGTTGTAGCCCGGGCGGTAGGGAAACCCTTGCGCGGCGAAGAACTCGAGCGGGGCGGTCCGCCCGTCGCCCCAGTACGCGAGCCTCCCGAGGTTGAGGAGGACGAGGCGGTTGAACGCGTCGAAGACGACGGGCGCGGGCTGGTGGATGGTGACGACGAACGTGCACCCTTGCTTGACCTGCAACGCCCGGAGATTGCCGATGACCTCTTGGGCCATCGCGGAGTCCAGCCCGCTGGTGGGCTCGTCGAGGAACATGCACCGCGGGGAGCAGAGGAGCGCGCACGCCACGGCTGTGCGCTTCATCTCCCCGCCGCTCACGCCGCGGATCAGCCTGTTGCCCATGTAGGTGTTGGCGCACCGGCTGAGGTTGAGCTGCGCGATGACCTCGGCCACCTTGGCGCGTTTCTCCTCCATCGATACTTGTCCGGGCGGGAGCTTGGCCATGGCGGCGAAGAGGATCGTCTCCGAGACGGTGGCGCCGCCGAAGAAGCAGTCCTGCTGCTGGATGTACGCGGTGTACTTCTTGACCATGCTCTTGGAGGGCACCGCGCCGTCGAAGTAATTCTTGCCGGAGAGTTTGCCCTCGGTCTTGCGCCGGCTGATGATGTCGAGGAGGGTGGTCTTGCCGGCGCCGCTGGGGCCCATGACGGCGCACATGTCGCCCGAGTAGATCGTCCCGGTGACCTGCGAGGGGACGGGATGTGGTTTGGGTGGCGTCAGGTCAGAGTGGGGGTCAGAAGGGGAGACGAGGGAACGAGAGTCGTGGAGAGGGCGCACGTTCGAGAGCAGCGTTTTGAACTTCTTGCCGCCGCCGCCGCCTTTGCCGGAAACCTCGTCGACGGTGGGCAGGACGGCGGTGCGCTCGGTGTATCGATCGTCGCGGCCCTGGCGAGCGGGGATGAGGCATCCGAGGCTGTCGAGGGTGATCTGGATGCCGTCGCCCACGCGCGGCCCCTCCCCGGGGCTCACTTTCTCGTGAGGGAGCGCCCCGTGCGAGGGCACGCGGGGCAGCCCTCGCACGGGAGGCAGCGCGGGATCGACGTTGACGCGGATATCCACGGTCGTCGGCGCGTGCTCGCTCATGTCGCGGGGACGGATCGCCGACGCTGTCGGGTCTGGTGGTCGGGGCGAGAAGGGCAGCGCGCGCGCTGGACTGTTGTGTCGGTTGGCGAGTCCCCGCGAGTCTTAGGTTGGAGAACACTCGGAGAAGGGCACCTTGGGCAACGAGAGGCGGACACGTCCTCGGATCCGAGGTTGGATTTAAAATCCCAGCCTCTCGACATTCGCCGTCGTGCGGTCTGAACCGACACGCGTGACCCTCGGACGGTCCGAGGGTGGTTCTCTAAACTTGGAAAAACTCTTGGAGGGCTGACGGCCAAAACTTTTCAAGTCGCGAAGCGTCGCGCCAGTGCCGAGGGCGCATCTCGTGGCACGCCATGACGCACGACGACGATGTGGCGGAGGGCGATCTTCACGGCCGGGCGATGCCCGTCCTCGACAACGACGACGTCGACGCCCTCGCGCGTGCGGTCCAGCCCATCCTCGACGAGGACGACGCCATCCGCGCGTGGTGCACGCGCGCCAACGTCGAACGCTTCCTCCGGGCGGACAGAGGAAACCTCGCCAAGGCGACGAAGCGGCTGACGGACACCCTCAAGTGGCGCATCGCCGAGCGTCCAGAGACCAAAGTGTGCGCCGCGTGCATCGACAAAGACCTCCGATCGCACTACATGAACTTCGTGGGATGGGATCGCAAAGGACGAGCGCTCGTCTTCAGCGACATCGGTTTGGCGGTGGACAAATCCCCGAGCACCAACGCGGCGCACTGCACCCAGGTCCTCGAACTCCTAGAACCCAACTTGCGTCCCTTTCCGAACGATCAGTACGTCTGGGTAGTGGACTTTCACCAGTTCAGCGTGTACGACATGAACCCGAGCGTGGCGAGCGCGTGTCTCGGCTTGTTCGCTAAATGTTACCCCGAGCGGCTGGCGGGTATGATCATGGTTGGCGCGCCGATGCTCTTCAACGGGCTGTACAGGGCGGTGTGCGCGTTCGCGGATCCGGTGACGGTCAAGAAGGTTCGGTTCGTGGTTGGGCCCGACGGTAAGGGCGGCGGCAAGGCGTTCGACGTCGTGATGGATGAATTCTTCGACTCCGAGACCAAGGGATGGTTAAGTACGGAGATGATGGAGAACCGGAGAAGGTGGAAGGACGTCGCTAAGCGTAAGAGCTGGATGGCGGCGACGTTCGCGGGACGCGGGTCGACGCACGGGTGGTGGCAAGGGGTCCAGGAGAGTGGGTCCAAGGCTGGGGCGGGAGCGCCGGAGCCGCCGGTTGAGGGCGAGGCGGGTCACGACATCCGCGGCTGCGACTCGTTCGTGCGGTGCGACGCTTTTAAGAACGTGGCGGATGCCGTGAGACGACGCGGGGCGAACGGGAAATTGACCGCCCAGCTCGTGGACCTCGCACCCGGGGACGAGGGCGCGGTACCGGAGGAGTAGCGAGTGTAGCGCTTCACATTTTTTCGTCCAGGATCCCACAAGGAATAAATCCGCCAAGTGTTCACAAATTTTTCGTTGTGTCTATGGGTCCCCAAATTTAGATCGTCGTTTCTTGAGTTCTTGAGGCTAAAGCAATCCTGAGGCCCAAAAATCGCGGCGCGGCCTCTGGCCTCCTGTTGAACGAGTCTCGTACATATCCTTGAGTCAATTCTTGAGTTAATCTCATCTGGGTGTTACCGTGGAATAACTGGCGTGTAGACCGCCGGGAGACGCCAGAACACACGGCCCGACGGCCGGGTATCGCGCTGCACTAGGCTCCGCGAGTAGGCTTGTGTTCCACGAGAGTGTACCATGGGACGCGGCGGCGCTCCCGACACGGACGGGTGAGTACCCCACGGCTCGTCGCGCCCACCGAACGTTGAACGTTGGCGGTGGACACACGCCTCGCGAGATCCCGCACGTCCCTTTCCCCCCGCGGCTGGAATGAAAAGAGGCGCGGATATCAGCCTCCGTCCGCTTCATCCGCCGATCTCTGGATGCCAGACATCATCCCCACGTTCCGCACGTCCCTCCGACGCTGACGTCTTCATCTCCCGTCTTCATCTCCCCGTAACGTCCACAGGAACGACGCGGCCCCGCTGCTGTCGTCGACCGTCTCGTCGTCCGGCGCGAAGAACAGGAAGAACCCTGTGACCGGCAAGCCCGAAACCACCTACGGAGGCTCCAGCGAGGAGTTCCAGCAGGATGACCCCAACATGTACATGGGCGTTCCCAAGTCGGAGCTCATGAACACTCCCGAGGACGGCCTATCCGAAACCGAGGCGTCGCACCGCCTCACCCGCTTCGGGTACAACAAGCTCCGGGAGAAGGAGAGGAACATCTGGTGGAACCTGGCGCTCGAGTTCGTCCAGCCCATGCCTTTGATGATCTGGGCCGCGATCGCGATCGAGACCCTCGAGGCCTTCCTCAAGATGTCCCGCGACGAGGACTCGAGCGACTCGTGGATCGACGTCGTCGTCCTCGTCATCCTCCAGCTCCTCAACGTCCTGGTGGGCTTCATCGAGGAGCTCAAAGCCGGCGACGCCATCGCGGCGCTGCGCGAGTCGCTCAAGCCCGAGGCTACCGTGAAGCGCGGGGGCCGCGTCTACAACATGGACGCGACGGAGCTCGTCCCGGGTGACATCGTGTGCCTGGGCGCGGGTGCCGCCATCCCGGCGGACTGCATCCTCCGCGAGGGTAAGCCCATCCAGGTTGACCAGGCGGCGCTCACGGGCGAATCGCTACCGGTGACGATGCACGCGGGCGCCGAGGCCAAGATGGGATCCACGTTGACCCGCGGTGAGATCGAGGCGACCGTGTCCGCCACGGGCTCCCAGACCTTCTTCGGCAAGACGGCGGACTTGGTGCAGGGTGTCGACGAGCTCGGACACTTTGAGAAGGTGCTCCGCGAGATCATGATCATCCTGGTCGCCGCGGGTTCCATCATCTGTTTCATCGTGTTTTGCTACCTGCTCAACATCGGCGTCGATTTCTGGGAGGTGCTCGCGTTCAACGTCGTCCTCCTCGTCGCGTCCATTCCCATCGCGCTCAGGGTTGTGTGCACCACCACCCTCGCGCTGGGATGCCACGAGCTCGCCGCCGAGAAGGCCATCGTCGCGCGCCTCTCCTCCGTCGAGGAGCTCGCGGGCATGACCATCTTGTGCTCCGACAAGACGGGCACCCTGACCCTCAACAAGATGATGCTCCAGGAGGATCTCCCCATCTTCGTCAAGGGTCTGAACAGGGACGACGTGCTCCAGCTCGCCGCGCTCGCCGCCAAGTGGTGGGAGCCCCCCAAGGATGCGCTCGACACCCTCGTGCTCAACGCCGTCGACATTCGCACCCTCAACGACTACGATCAGACCGACTACATGCCCTTCGATCCCACGATCAAGCGCACGGAGTCTACCGTGAAGAACAAGACGACGGGTAAGGTGATGAAGGTGACCAAGGGTGCGCCCAACGTCGTGCTGGACTTGTGCGACAACAAGGCGCAAGTCGCCGCCGAGGTTGAGTCCAAGGTTATGGAGCTCGCGCACCGCGGCATCCGATCCCTCGCGGTCGCCCGCACCGTCGGGTCCCCCAGCGGACCCCTCGAGTTTGTCGGTATCCTCACCTTCCTCGACCCGCCGAGGCCCGACACCAAGCACACCATCGATTGCGCCGACGACTTTGGCGTCGCCGTTAAGATGATCACCGGCGACCACAAGGCCATCGCCGTGGAGACGTGCCGCGTCCTCGGCATGGGCACCAACGTCCTCGGTACCGACAAGCTCCCCCTGATGCAGGCGGCGGACCTCGAGAAGTGCACCACCCTCGGCAGGGACTACGGCGAGCTCTGCCGCGGCGCTGACGGCTTTGCCCAGGTTTACCCCGAGCACAAGTACCTCATCGTCGAGGCGCTGCGCCAGCAGGGCTTCATGGTGGGCATGACGGGCGACGGCGTGAACGACGCGCCCGCGCTCAAGCGCGCGGACGTCGGTATCGCGGTGCAGGGCGCGACGAACGCGGCGCAGGCTGCGGCGGACATCGTGCTCACCGAGCCCGGTCTCTCCACCATCGTCACCGCCATCGTGACCAGCCGCAAGATTTTCCAGCGCATGAAGAACTTCGTGATTTACCGAATCGCGTGCACCGAGCAGCTCCTGCTCTTCTTCTTCTGGTCCTGCATCTTCTACCACCCCAACGAGTACAACGAGGACTGGCCCTCGTACTTTTACATCCCCGTCATCGCGCTCGTCACCATCACCATCCTCAACGACGGCACCATCATCTCCGTCGCGTACGACAACGTTCACGCCTCGCAGCTGCCGGAGAAGTGGGATCTCAACATCCTCTACATCGTGTCCTCGGCGATCGGCATGACGGCGCTGCTGTCCTCGCTCATCTTGCTGTCCTACGCGCTGTCCTCGGTCGACCCGAACAGCAGCTGGGCGGCGATGGGCCTGCCCCAGCTGTCGTACGGCGAGATTCAGTGCCTGATGTACCTGAAGATTTCGCTGTCGGATTACTTCTCCGTGTTTAACTCCAGGTGCAAGGGCTGGATGTGGACCCGCTCTCCCTCGGTGGTGCTCGTCGGTGCGTTCATTCTCGCCACCTGGGCCTCCACCATGCTCAGCGTCTACTGGCCCTTCGGCAACGGCATGGAGGGTATCTCCTGGGCCCTCGCCTTTTACGTGTGGATGTACGTGATGTTTTGGGCCATCGTGCAGGACGCGGCGAAGGTGCTGACGTACGCCGTGCTTCAGCACATCGGGTGGGTGCAGAGCGTCGACGTCATCGACGAGGTGGCGCTCAAGAGGAGTCATGATCAGCTGTTCGACGTCCAGATTGGTTAATGAGTTGGACGGCGGGAAAGAGTCGGATGTGGGAACGAACGTTAGAAAATACTAACAAGAGGGAGCCGCGGGTGCCGCGAAAGGAGTACCCAGCTCCCTTTGATTGTCTTTGCTCCTCGCGGTGGACGCGCGTCCGCCGCGATCTGTCAATACCATTGAATTTTATTCGCTAAAACACTCTCGTGTGCGTTATTACAAAGTCGTCGCTTCTCTTCTCGTACGTCTTCGATCCTCCTCGTCTTCGTCTCCATCTCATCACGCCGCCTGCGACTCGACTGCGCGATTTGACAATTTTTCCTTCTCGACAAGCGCGTTGATCTTCTTGAGATCCTGCAACGCCGCGTCGAGCCTCTTCAGCAGCTCCGGGAAGCTTCCGATGGGATCCACGATGGGCCGCCTCTCCTTGACGAACATCGTCCCCTGGATCGCGCTGAGTCGCAGGTAATACATGGCGAGCGCCACTCCCGAGGTCCCGGCTCTGTGCGCTCCAGCCAGGCAGTGCACCATCACGTTACCGCCCGCGCGCAACACCTTCTCGACAAAGGCGAAGAGCGGGGCGAAGTACCGTCGCACCCCCACGTGCGAGTTCATGTCCTCCTTGCTCCTCCACCAGTGCGCGATGGGGAACCGAAGGTAGGTGAAGTTCTCGTCGTCCTCGAAGAAGTTTCTGGTGTCTGGATCTTGCGCGTTAATCACGTGCGTGATGCCGTTCGCCTGGAGCGTCTCCTTGTTCGACGCCGCGCGGATGTTTCCGATGTAGAACGTCCCGCCGTTGGGAAGCTTGAAGATGGGGGATACATCCTCGTAGAAGCTACCCGGTCCGGGCTGATCCTGGAGACTGCGACAGGTTGGGGAAGACGGGGGGGCGGGGCGTTAACACCCAGTTGTAGAAGCTATTTTTACGGGCTAAACACTCCTGATGAACGCGTTTGTGCGGGGCGGAGATTTTCGGGCGGAGGCGGGTCGGGGCGGAGGCGGGCGTCGGGGGTTCGCCGCGAGGATCTGGGGGCGACTTACGCCAGGAGCTTGACACCCTCCGCGTGGTAGTCCGTCATCCGACCTGGCGATCGAAACCCTGGCCTTCGACCGCGCCAGCTTCACTGACTCCGATGACGCTTCGCACACGTTTTTCTTCAGTTCGAAGTTTTTTGGCCAGCTGGATCGCGATGGATGCGCTGGCTGGGCACCCGCTGCTCCGCTGGTATCGGCGCCAACCGAACCGAGGCGACCCGAGAGGAATGAAAGAATGCACGAGTAACATCAACGTCCCGAGGTCGCGGCGCATAGCGCGACCGGGCACGGAGGAGGACGCCCACAGGAGGCGCAGCCGGGGAGGCCGAACGACGAACGATCGTCCGCGCGGGGGTCGCGGCGCGAGGATCCACGGTGAGACGAGAGAGGAGGCGACGGCACAGCGGTGGAGAGATTAGGTGCCGCGTCTGCTGAATCCGACCGGAAACGATGGCGAGCTTCTTCGGCATGGGGCGCGCCCCACACCAGCTCTCGCTCAGGGTGACGTACGAGGGCTACGCCAATAACCCCGACGACCCCGACGCGCCCATCCTGCGCGAGGGGACCCTGTCGGTGGACTGGGAGGCCACCGAGGAGACCTCCGTCGTGCTCGAGCGCATCGACGAAAAGTACCGCGCGCTCCCGTTCAACCACAGAGGACAGGTCGTCGCGCTCCGTCTGGACGTCGACGAGCGCGGCGCGGGTGCCGGCGTGAACGGCGCCGGGAGCTCACCCAACGGATCGTCCGCGGGTGCCAACCTCGGTTCGCACCAACGCACGAGCAGCGGCAACCTCCTCAAGGATGTCTTCGGCGCCGGCGGTTTAACGTCGTTTCTCCTCGGCGGCGGATCCGTCGACGACGACGAGGCCGACGCCGCCCCGAAACCCCCAAAGCTCCCGCCGTCATCACTCGGCGGAAGCTCCGCATCGAGCGCGGCGCCTCCTTCCGCGCCGCCCGTGCGCGCGCGGCTGGTGGTCGAGGAGGCGAGGCCCAAGCCCGTGAGGGTGGAGGTGAGGGGCGTCAACGCGAGCGGCGCCGACGTCCCGGCATCCGCTCGAGCCGCGCTGGCGAGGCTCGACCTCGGCGCCGTGCACACGCTGGTACTCGGCGAAGGGTGCCAGATGTTGTGCGTGGAGCTCAAGGAACGGTTAGGGTCGGTGCGGACGCTGGATCTCAGCGGCGCGCAGCTGGCGTCGGTGCCCGAGGAGGCGTTTGCGCTGGGACCGAGAGTCCGCGAGTTGGTGCTCGACGATAACAAACTCACGACGCTGCCGTCGCTGGTTAAGATGCCCAAACTCAGGCGTCTCAGCGCGGAGAACAACCAGATCCGCGAGTTACGCGCGGACTTGCGGGAGTGCGCGGATCTTCGCGAGATTTCGCTGGAGGGGAACAAACTGACGAGACCCGCGATTGACACGGAGGCTTTGCGCAAATTAGAGACGCTTCGACTCTTCGATAACCCCGTGGAGCACCTGCCGGAGATGCACCACGCGCACGAGCTGCGAACGCTGACGTTGTTCAACGTTCGCATCGCCGCGGATAGGGACATGCGGTCCGTGGAGGTGACCAGCGAGGACATCCCGTCGACGCTAGCCGCCATCTACGCCGGCGGCGCGAGGGACGAGAAGGCGTACTCGATGTTCTTCAGCCTGGTGTTCCGGCAGAGCAGCTGCCAGCACCCGCTGCTCGCCAAGGCGATCGCGGTGATCGCGCGGAAGAAGCGCGCGAACTGCGAGGCGATATGCAACACCGACGGGGGTTTGCAGCAGCTCCTGGCGATGGTGCTCAGCGCCGACGCCGTCGTCGTTAAGGAAGCGTCCACGGCGCTGTCCACGCTCGGGTCCTACCCCGAGCTCGCGCGTAAGCTCATCGACGCCAAGGCGCCGCAGCGGATCCTCGCGATGCTCGGCGACGATAATTCCGCGGTGCAGATATGCGGGTTACAGATTCTCAGTTCGCTCGCGTTTGCCAGCGATCGAATCGCTCGCGAGGTATTCGGCGAAACTTTGCTGGACCGGCTGATCCGATTGGTCCGCGAGGGTGCCACGCACGACGTGCAGGTCAACGCGTTGGAGGCTATGGGTAACCTATCGTTCAACGCCGCGAACAGGCGCGCGGTGGCCAAGTACGCGCGGTCGTTGCTCGCGACGCTGGCGCTTCCCCCCGGGGCTGGATCCGGTACTGTGTCCAAGCCCGGGACGCCGATGCAGAGCCCGGTGAAGACGAACCGGCACCCGGCCTGGGGCGCGCCCGAGACCTCAGCCCCGGCGAGCGCGGCGCCGACGCACCCGGAGGTTAAGCGGATGGCGTGCCGCGCGTTGGCCATCCTGGGCGAGAACAGGCTGGTGCAGCGGGCCGTCGGGCACGGGACGCCGCCGGGGCGCGGGGTGCGAATTTTGTGCATGGACGGCGGGGGTATCCGCGGCACCGCGACGGTTCAGATGCTCAAACGGCTAGAGCGGGGCACGGGTAAGAAGGTGCACGAGCTCTTCGATTTAATCTGCGGGACGTCCACGGGCGGGATGCTCGCGGTCGGGGTCGGGATTCATAAGCACCCGCTGGACCGGGTGACTCGGATGTACGCGGACCTGGGCTCGCGGATCTTCAGCAAGATGCGAAGCAGCGGATCGGACGACGCCGCGCAGAGCTACTCCAAGGCGCTCAGGGACAGGCTCGATTCGCTCTACACCTCGGGGCAGCAGGCCATCCGCGTGGGGGTCACCGGAAGCAAGCACGACCCGACTTTGTTCGAGTCGTTGGTGCGACAGGAGTGCCGGCTGCCCGCGCCGCTCGACCCGACCAGGCCGCACGAGCCCGCGCTCATCGACACCGGCCTGATGCCCGGCCCCAAAGTGTTCGTGGTCGCCACGCTGGTATCCGTCAACCCCGCGCAGCCTTACGTCTTTCGAAATTACGAGTACCCCGCCGGCATGGACGACGCGGCGGGCGGCGGGGCGGATGACGACGAAGAAGAAAAAGGGTTCACCGAGGACACCTCCAAAACCATGGGCAGCTGCAAGCACTTACTGTGGCAGGGCGTCCGCGCGTCCTCCGCGGCGCCGTACTACCTCGCGGACTACGGCATCGGCGACGAGCGGTGGCAGGACGGCGCGGTGACGTGCAACAACCCGAGCATGCTTGCGGTGATGGAGGCTCGGCGCCTGTGGCCGGACCGGCCCGTCGACGCGGTGGTCAGCCTCGGCACCGGGATCGTCCCGACCAAGCGCAGGGAAACCTCGGGGCTTCTCAACGCGACGATGACGGCGACGTCCATGCGCGTGTTGATGGACAGCGCGTGCGAGGTTGACCGGACGGACGCGGCGCTTCGGACGCTCCTGCCCATGATCCCGGGTACCAAATATTTCCGGTTCAATCCCGTGGACGAGCGATGCGACGTGGAGCTGGACGAAACCGAAGCTGGTTTGCTGCAGGGTCTCACGGACGCGACGGACGAGTACGTCGTGAGGAACGACGCCGGGTTCGCCGAGTGCTGCGCCGCGCTTCGTGTCGGCGATAAGGGCGGCGGTGAATTCAACGATGAAGACGCGGACGCCTCCGCGGCGGCGATTCAGTCATCGGAGATGGGCTCCCGGCGCGGCATGCTGCTCGTGGAGGCGCCGAGGGTGGGCGGTGAGATGGACGCGAGCTCGGG
>Ga0209425_10002918_pt1 | contig 18551 bp, 14 predicted proteins | sample COG_05_FD_184749 | JGI IMG/M metagenome (GOLD analysis project Ga0209425, IMG submission 184749) | Pelagic Microbial community sample from North Sea - COGITO 998_met_05 (SPAdes) (version 2) | ecosystem: Environmental > Aquatic > Marine > Neritic zone/Coastal water | place: Helgoland, sampling...
TACAACTACTGGAAATAAAGAAAATTTGTCATTTGTTTTAAAGATTCTAGAAATCCTTAAAATTAAAAAAAAGAAAATATTTAGAGTATTAAATACTTTTAGTGGTTTGAAATATAGGCAACAAATAATATTTAAGTCAAAGTCATTAACGATAATTAATGACTCAAAATCTACTAGTTTCTCATCTTCAGCAAGTCTCTTGAAATCGATGTCCAATGTATATTGGATAGTAGGAGGATTAGCAAAAAAAGGAGATAAATTTTTATTAACTAAAGCTAACTGCAAAAATTTTCAAGCTTACATATTTGGTAAAAATAAAAATTTTTTTATAGAGAAATTAAAAAAAATAGTTAACTATCAATCTTTTATAAACTTAAAAAGTTTAGTTAAAAAAGTTTTTTTAGATGTTAAAAACGATAAAAGCAAAGCTCATCAAATTATTATTTTTAGCCCAGCAGCAGCTTCTTTTGACAGTTTCAAAAATTTTGAAGACAGAGGTAAATATTTCAATAATCTTATAAAAAAATTTTTTAATGTTAAACGATAACTCTATCTATAGATTCTATTATGTGTGGTGGAAAAATATTGATAAAACAATATTTTTACTTGTGTTGCTTTTATTCAGTCTTGGTTTATTTTTTTCACTTGTATCAACTTCACTTGTCGCCTCTGACAAATTAGATACAAATAACTATTTTTTCTTCTTTAAACATTTTATATATATATGCCTTGGCATAACTATTTTAATTTTTTTTTCTTCAATAAGTGAAAAAAATCTTTTTAAACTTTCAATTATTTTATTTTTTATTTCTGTATTTTTTTTATTTTTAGTGCCAATATTTGGAGCAGAAGTTAAAGGTTCTAAACGATGGCTTAACCTATTTTTTTTACCGAGATTTCAACCGATTGAAATTGTTAAGCCCTTCTCAATAATTTTTCTTGCTACAATTTTAAGCAGTGAAAAAAATTTTGATATTTATTATAAATACTTAATAAGTTTTATAGTCATAGTTCCGATATCCTTTTTACTGATAATGCAACCCGACATTGGTCAAACATTATTGATTTTTTTATCTTGGCTAACTTTAATTTTTATTTCAGGAATAAGCCTTATATTTTTCTTAACTTTTTTTATTGTATCAATAGTATCTTTATTTATTATGGTTTTTTTTTTTCCTAAGTTTGAATACATAAAAAGTAGAATTATATCATTTTTTAACCCCAGTAGCGGAACACATAACTTTCAATCAGAAAAAGCAGTAGATGCTATTACAAGTGGTGGTTTCTTTGGAAAAGGAATAGGGGAAGGAACATTAAAAAATAGAGTTCCGGAGGCACACACAGATTATATAGTTTCTGTAATATCTGAAGAGTTCGGAGTAGTAGTCATTATTTTATTATTACTTATTTTTTTATCCCTAATATATAGCGTTTTTAAAAAGATATATTTTGAAGAAAGTGAAAAAATTAAATTAGTTTTGGCTGGTTCCATAACATTGATTATATCTCAGGCATTAATTCATTTAGGAGTAAACATTAGATTATTCCCTACAACAGGTATGACATTGCCATTCTTAAGTTATGGTGGTTCATCTATTATAGGAGTGTCAATTTTATCAGGTATTATTTTAAATTTAACAAAAAGAAAAATTAAATAACATGAAAAAAAAGATTTTAATTAGTACAGGTGGATCAGGAGGACACGTTATACCTGCAACAATACTTTACGACCACCTGAAAGAGGAATTTGATACTTTTATGACTATTGATAGAAGAGGAAGTCAATTCTTAAATATAGATAAGTATAAAATAGAAATTTTTGATGTACCAAAAACACCAAAAAATTTTTTTTTATTACCGTTCTATATTTTTTCAATAACCTACTTAATTTTTAAATCTTTTGTTCTTTTAAAAAAGAAGAAAATAGAAATACTTATATCAACCGGTGGGTATATGTCTTTACCTATATGTATGGCGTCAAAAATTTTTGACATAAAACTATTTTTATTTGAGCCAAATGTTGTTTTAGGAAGGTCTAATAAAATTTTTACAAAATCATCAACAAAAGTTTTTTGTTATTCCAAAAGGATAAAAAATTTTTCTGATAGATTTAAAAGTAAAATTTGTTTAATTCCTCCTTTATTAAGAAAAAGTTTTTACAATATAAAAAAAAATGAATATTCAAAAATTAATGATGAAGTGAAATTATTAATAATAGGTGGAAGTCAAGGTGCAAAATTATTTGATACAATCATTCAAGACTCAATTATAAAGATATCTAAAAAATATAAATTAAAAGTTCTGCATCAAACTACTTTAAATAATTTTGATAATTTAAAAAATTTTTATCTAAAAAATAATATTATGTATGAATTATTTGACTTTAATGAAGATATCTCAAATTATATGAGCAGATCAAATATGTGCATTACAAGAGCTGGCGCATCTACTTTGGCAGAATTAGTATTTTTAAATGTACCTCATATCGCCATCCCTTTACCGATTGCAAAAGACAATCATCAACTTGAGAATGCTTTATTTTACAGAGAACTTGGGTGTAATTGGGTTTTTAATCAAACTGAGATTACAGACGCTCACTTTGCAAATAAATTGGTTCATATTATTGAAAATAAAGACGATTATTTGAATAAAAAAAAAAATATGAAAAATTTTAGTTATCAAAATACGTGGAATAATGTAAATCGAAAAATTATAACTACTATTAATGAAAATTGAATTAGCAAAAACTGAAGTTATACATTTTGTAGGTATAGGAGGTATTGGTATGAGTGGCCTTTCATTAATAATGAATAGAATGGGCTTCAATGTTCAGGGTAGTGATATTTCTTTAAACAAAAATATTGATAGATTAAAAAAAAATAAAATTAAAATTTCAATCAAACATTCAAGAAAAAATGTAGAAAAAGCTACTATCTTGGTGATTTCTTCCGCAATCAAAAAAAACAACCCTGAATTAATTGAAGCAAGAAGAAAACAACTTCCTATTTATAAGCGAGGTGAGATGTTAGCTCATATAGTTTCTTTAACTAGGAATATTGTCGTGACTGGATCACACGGTAAAACTACTACAACTTCATTGTTGGCTGCAATATTTTCTAAAACAAAATTAGACCCAACAATTATAAATGGTGGTGTACTTAATTCATTCAACAATTCAGCGAAACTAGGCAAGAGTGACTGGTGTATATTAGAGGCTGATGAGTCAGATGGTAGTTTTATCCATGTTCCACCAACATACTCTATTATCACAAACATTGATAGGGAGCATATGGATTTTTATAAATCTATGACCGATCTTAAAAATCTATTTATTAAATTTGTTAATAAAGTTCCTTCATTTGGTAAATCTTTTATTTGTATAGATGATAAAAATAATAATGAATTATTAAAAAAACTTAAGATAAAAAACTACTATACATATGGTACCAATTATAAGTCTCAATTTCATATAAAAAATATAAAACAAGTGGCAGAATTCTCAAAATTCGATTTATCTATTAAATTACCTGGAAAAAAAAATATATTAATTGGAAATATTAAGATTCCACTTTTAGGAATGCACAATATCAGAAACTCTACTGCCGCAGCAGCAGTTGCCTCAACAATTGGAATATCAAAAGAAATTATTAAAAAAGGATTAAAAGAATTTAAAGGAGTCCAAAGAAGATTTAATAAAATTTTTACTTACCAAGAAGTAAATTTCTATGATGATTACGCTCATCATCCTACAGAAATTAAAGAGGTTTTAAATGGAGTAAGAGCCGCATATAAAAAAAAAGAAGTAATATGTATATTTCAACCTCATAGGATCTCAAGACTAAGAGATCTTAAAAGTGAGTTTAGTCATTCATTTAAAAAAGCAGATACTGTAATCTTGTGCCCAGTTTATACCGCAGGAGAAAAAATAAAATTGGGCTTTAATTATAATAATTTTGCAAAAAGTATTATCAAAAATTCAAATGTTAATTTATTTATGGTTGATGACCAGTATCAATTAGCCAAGTTTGTTAAGAACAATATTTATGGAAAAAAAATAGTTATAGGAATGGGTGCGGGTACTATTTCAGGTTGGATTAAAGAATTACCAAAATTGATATAATGCAAATTCAAGAAATTAAAAAATTTTCAGATGAAATCAATAGTAAATTTTATTTTGATTTTGATCTCAAAAAAAGTAATTGGTTTAATATTGGTGGTAAAACAAAAGTATATTTTAAAGTGGAGTCACTCGCAGATTTAGTCTTGTTCCTTAAAAGATTTGGTATAAAAGAAAGAATTTATGTATTGGGCGCTGGGTCAAATATTCTTATTAGTGATGGTATTTTTGATGGAATTGTTATCAAACTAGGAAAAAGCTTTTCAAATATTTCATTGCTTCCTAATAATATTATTATAGCAGGAAGTTCGTGCACGGACAAAAAATTGTCAGACTTTGCTTTAGAAAATGAAATAGGTGGCTTAGAGTTTTTAGCATGTATTCCCGGAACAATAGGAGGAGGTTTAAAAATGAATGCTGGTTGTTTCAATAAAGAATTTAAAGATATACTTGTTTCAATTCAGGCAATAGATAGAGAGGGAAGAGTTATTACTATACCAGCAAATAAAATTTTGTTTGAATATAGAAAAAATGATCTAGCAGAAGATTTAATTTTTTTAAGTGCGTCTTTTAAAGGAGAAAAAAAAAAGCAAAGTGATATAAAAAAAAAAGTTGAAGAACTGAAAACTAAAAAAGAATCCTCTCAACCAACAAAAATTAAAACAAGTGGCAGTACATTTAAAAACCCGATCAAACAAACAAAAAAGAAGGTTTGGGAACTTATTAAAGAATCTGTACCGTTAAATACAAGTTTTGGTGATGCATGCATTTCTAGTAAACACTCCAATTTCTTTGTAAATAAGAATAACGCTAGCTTTAATGATATGAATAAATTGATAGAGTTTGTTAAAGATAATGTTGAAAAAAAAACAGGCATAAAATTAGAGAAAGAAATTAAGATATTAAAATAATGATGAATAAAAAAATTTTAGTTCTTTGTGGAGGAATATCCAAAGAGCGTTTGATAAGTTTAGAAACAGGAAAGGAAGTATTTAAAGAATTAAAAAAAAATAAATATAAAGTTATTATATCTGAACCTGATAATAGCTTATTAGAAAATATAAAATCATTTAAACCAAATATAATATTTAATGCTTTGCACGGTCAATTTGGTGAAGATGGTTATACCCAAACAATATTGGAGTCATTAAAGATCCCTTATACTCATTCTGGTGTTATAGCTTCCTCGATAGCAATGGATAAAGAAATTTCTAAAAAAATTTTCTTAAAAAATAAAATTTTAACACCAAAATATTTAAAATTTAGTTATGAAGAAAAAAAAAAGAATTTTATCAAAGAAATAGAGTCTAAATTAAAATTTCCAGTTGTTATAAAACCAATTAATGAAGGATCTAGTGTGCATGTTTATATATGTAACAAAAAAAATATTTTAAAAAATTTAAAAAAACTAAGTGTATACAAACAGATACTAATTGAGGAATTTATTCCTGGAAGAGAAATTCAAGTAGCAATGATGGGAAACAAAAAACTTGGAGCAATCGAATTAAAACCAAAAAGAAAATTTTATGACTACGAGGCAAAGTATAATTCAAAAGCAAAAACTAAACACATAATCCCTGTAAATTTGTCCAAACAAGACCTTAAAAAAATTTTAAATATTACAGCAAAAGCGCACAAAGTTATTGGATGTAGAGGTGTTACAAGATCTGATTTTAAATATTACAAAGGAAAATTTTATTTATTAGAAATTAATACTCAGCCAGGAATGACAAAACTTTCATTAGTTCCTGAAATTGCAGGTTTCGTAGGAATAAGTTTTATAAAATTAATTGAATGGATTTTAAAAGATGCATCAATTAATAGATAAAAAGAATAAAATTTTTATATATTTACTATTTTTAATTATACTAAGTACAACGAGTAATAAGTTTATTAAAAAAGATAAACATTCTTCATTTATTGGTAAAATTAATATAAATGGCTTATCAAGTGATGATAGCTCAAAACTTCAAAGTGAGTTGAGTAATTTTTATTACAAAAATGTTTATGCATTACAAAAAGATGAAATTGACACAATTATTTCTAAACATAATATTATTGAAGAATACAATGTTAAAAAAATTTATCCTTCAAGTTTACTAATAAAAATTAAAACTACAAAATTAATTGCAAAAATTTCTGGTATTGATCAATTAGCAATAGGAGCTAATGGTAAACTTATAAAAATAAAAGAAACAAATGAAATATTACCGTATATTTTTGGAAAATTTAACTCAAAAGAATTTTTAAGATTTAAAAAAGATATTGATAATTCTAAATTTGATTTTACAAAACTTAAATCTTTATATTTTTTTCCTTCTAATCGTTGGGATGTAATAACAAATGATGATATTTTGATTAAGTTACCTCAAGAAAATTTGCCTAAAGCATTAAGTCTTGCTTACAAGATAATTAACAATGATGAATTTAAAGGTAAAAAAGTTGTTGATTTAAGAATAAACAATAATTTAGTTGTTAAATAATGAGTAATAAAAATTATCAAGTTTACTTTGATTGTGGATCTTCAAAAATAAGAGCTGGAGCATTTAATAAGTATAATCCAAGTGAATGTTATTACAAAGATAGTAATTTTTTTACTAATTACAAAAATTTAGAATATGATATTCAAGAGATTATTACTTACTTGGAAAAAAGTACAAGTGAGTATTTAAACGATGTAAGTCTCATGATAGATAGTCCCCAAATGCTATCAATTGGTGTTTCGGTATCAAATAAGCTCGACGGATCTAAATTAAATAAAGAAGATGTACAATTTTTAATTCAACAAGCAAAACAACAAATTTTAAGAAACTACAAAGATCAAAATATAGTGCACATCATTATTGATAATTATAAAATTAATGATATTGAATATATGTTTCTACCAGATGAAATTAAATGTGATTTATTATCTATAGATATCATCTTTATTTGTATTCCTAAAAAAATTATAGATTATTTTAAAAATATTTTTTTAAAATTAGATATTTCTATTAAACAAATACTTTGTACAAGTTATGCCAAATCTCTTTATTACAAGGAAAATATTTTTAAAACAGATAATGTTTCTTTCATTGATGTGGGTCTCAATAAAACATCTATAATATTTTATATCAAAGATAAGATCAACTTTTTGTGCACAATACCCATAGGAGGTAATCATATTACAAAAGACATTTTTAAAATTTTGAAAGTTAGTCCTGAGCAAGCAGAGGACATAAAGTTAAATTTCGATCAAAATAAATCTTTTTTAAAAAAAAAAAAAATTCCTATCGACTTAGTACAAAAAATTATCCTTTCAAGAACTGATGAAATTTTAGAATTATGTAGCAAGACTATAAAATTAAACTTAAAATATTTAGATAAGTTTAAAATGGTTTTAATGGGTGATGGTTCAAAAATTTTAGACAATCAATATAAAGATCAAATTTCTTTCCCCAAAGAAATTGATTTTTTAGAAGAAACCGTGGAAGATATTTGTCAGGGAGGACTAAAAATGGGTGAAGGATATAATAAACAAGAGGTTGTAATGGTCCCAAAAAAACCAATAAAACAAGGTTTTTTTGAAAAGCTTTTTCACTTTTTTAGATAGAATAGTATTTTACCGTAACATTTGTTGTTTTTATAATTTTATATCAAGAATTTATAAGTTCTTTATGTCAGTTTTAAATCAAAAAACAGTTAAACAAATTTTATCTTTCAGCGGCCTTGGCCTTCATACTGGATTAAAAGTAAATCTTACTATAAATCCCGCAGAACCAAACACTGGAATAATCTTTAAAAGAACTGACTTACTAAAAAATAATATTGTAATACCTAACATTTTTAATGTTAGTAATGCTACATTCTGCACAACTATATCAAATGAAAGTGGAGTAAGTGTTTCAACGATTGAACATTTGATGGGCGCTTTGTATGGACTAGGAATTGATAACGCAATAATTGAAATTGATAATCAAGAAGTTCCAATTCTTGATGGTTCAGCTAAAGATTTTGTTGAAGAGATATCCAAAACTGGAATTAAAAATAGTGAGGCTCCTATAAAGATAATTAAAATTGAAAAAAAAATTGAATTTAAAGATGGAAAAAAAATAATTTCTATTGAACCAAATAAAATTAGTTTAGATATAGATTTTGAACTTAAATATGAAAATAAACTTATCGGAAATCAAAGAAATTTAGTAAAAGTTTATGAGTCTGATCTAACAGACATTTATAATTCAAGAACTTTTTGTTTATATGAAGATATCAATAAATTAAAGAAAATGGGTCTCGCGAAAGGCGGAAATTTAGACAATGCAGTTGTTGTTCAAGGCAATAAAGTCTTGAATGAAAAAGGCCTTAGAAATGAAAAAGAATTTGTAAATCATAAAATCTTAGATTGTATGGGAGATTTGTATTTAGCTGGCTATAAAATTATTGGCAAATTAATTTGTTCTCAAGGTGGTCATAAGCTGACAAATCAATTACTTAGAAAAGTTTTTGAGAATAAGGATAATTTTTCTTTGATAGAAATTAAAGAAAAAAACCTGCCCTATACTTTTATGAATAAAAGTCATTTAAGGTCTATCGCATAATTTTTTTTGCTGTATAAATAATAACAATAAAAAGCAAATGAAAATTATTTTTAGATTAATAATCTTATTAATAGCAATAAATTTAAACTCCTGCTCAAAAAAAGTTAAAGAAGCTTCAGTGCTCAAAGTAGTTGATCAAAAAGAAGAAATGATTGTAGCCTATCAAGAGGGAATTAAATATCTTGATGAGGGCGATGCATTTTATGCTGCAAAAAAATTTTTAGAGGCAGAGCTTCTTTTTCCACAATCAGATTGGGCACCAAAGTCAGCTTTGATGGCTGCTTACTCTTATTATATTCAAAATTATCACAGTGAAGCAATATATAATCTAGAAAGATTTTTAAAAACATATCCCAAAGATCAGAGAATGGATTATGTTCATTATTTGCTAGGTCTTTGTTACTATGAAAATATTGAAGGTGAAAAAAAAGATTTACAACCCTTAATTACTGCTAAAAAAGAATTTAATTATGTAATTAATAATTATCCAAATACAGATTTTGCATTAGATGCAAAGTTTAAGATTGGATTGATTAATGACGTTTTAGCTTCTAAAGAAATGTATTTAGGAAGACATTATATTAAAAAAGAAAAATGGATTCCTGCAATTAATAGATTTAAAAATGTTTTAAATGAATATGAAACAACTATTTATGCTGAAGAAGCGCTGCATAGATTAGTAGAAATTCATTATAAAATAGGTCTTGAGAATGAGTCAAAAAAGTATGCAAGTCTTTTAGGCTATAACTATCTCTCAAGCGAATGGTATAAAAAGTCATATAAAATATTTAATCAAACATATGCAAAAAAAGAAATTAAAAAAGAAAAAACTGGTGTGATAAAAAAATTCAAAAAACTTTTTGAATGAAATGAGCAAAGATTTAATAAGCAAAGACTATTTAAAAAAGATTAAATTAATAGAAAAATATAACAAATATTATCACGACAAAGGTAAGCCTATTGTATCAGATCAAGAATTTGATTTATTAAAGAAAGAAATAATATATTTAGAAAGTAAATATAAATTTTTACAAAGTGAAAAGTCACCAACAAAAACTGTTGGTTTTAAACCATCAAAAAATTTTCAAAAATCAAAACATAAAGTACCGATGCTCTCATTGGGTAATGCCTTCGATGAAATGGATTTAATTAATTTTGAAAAAAAAATAGTTAATTTTTTAAGTTTAGAAAATTCAAATACTATTGAATATAGTGTGGAACCAAAAATAGACGGTATATCTGCATCTTTAACATATATTAACGGAAAATTTATAAAAGGACTTTCGAGAGGTGATGGTAAAGAGGGTGAGGATATAACTCAAAATCTTAAAACGATAAATGATATTCCAACTTTAATAAGAGAAAAAAATTTTCCAAACGAAATTGATATACGTGGAGAAGTATTTATTGAAAATAATGATTTTTTAAAAATAAATGAAAAATTTGCAAATCCAAGAAATGCTGCTTCTGGATCCTTAAGACAAAAAGAGGCATCTGCTACCAACAAGATACCTCTTAAATTTATTGCATATACTTACGGGTACGTAAAAAAAATGGATATAAATAGTCAAACAAATTTTTTGAAAAATTTAAAGATATGGGGTTTTAAAGTGAATCCTTTCAACAAAAAGATCAAAGGTATAAAAAATTTAATGTTAAATCATAAAAATTTAGAACAAAAAAGAAATGAGATAGCTTTTGATATAGATGGGATAGTTTATAAGGTAGATGATTTTGATTTACAAAAAAGACTTGGTTTTGCAGCAAACGCACCTAGATGGGCAATAGCTCATAAATTTTCAGCAAATAGTTCAGTATCTGAAATCGAAAATATTGAAATTCAAATTGGAAGGACTGGTGCGCTCACCCCAGTAGCTAAAATTAAACCAGTTAACATAGGTGGTGTAATAGTCTCAAATGCAACTTTACATAATGAAGATGAAATTAACAGAAAAGATATAAGAATTGGAGACACTGTTACAGTAGAAAGAGCAGGAGATGTAATTCCTCATGTTATCTCTGTAGATTTAAAAAAAAGACAAAAGAGTTCTAAAAAATTTATTTTTCCGCAGAACTGTCCATCATGTGGCAGCAAAACAGTAAAAGACTATAATGAAATTACAAAAAAAGAGGACGCAGTAAGAAGATGTACAAATGAGGGGTATGAATGTGAAAAAATTGCTATTGAGAAAATAAAACATTTTGTATCAAAAGAAGCTTTTAATATTGATGGATTAGGTAAAAAAATTGTAGAAAATTTTTGGAATAAAAAATTAATTAGACTACCTCAAGATATTTTTAATTTGAATTATCAAAAAATTGAAAAATTAGACGGATGGGGTGAGCTGTCGGTTACAAATCTTAAATATTCAATAAATCAAAAAAAGAAAATTCCACTTGAAAGATTCATATATTCTTTAGGTATTAGGCATATAGGACAAGAAAATGCTAAATTAATAGCTAAACACTTAAAGACAGCAATAAATTTTTTACGATTATCCGAAAATAACAATATTAACCGTCTATCAAATATTGATGGGATTGGCCCAACTCAAATTCAATCAATTAAAAATTTTTTTTCTAATAAAGTAAATTTAATAGTTTTAAATGAATTAAATAAAAGTCTTTTAATATCTAGTGTAGTTCAAAATAATATTAAAGGTATATTAAAAAATAAAACATTTATGCTAACTGGAAAATTAAACAGAATTAGCAGAGCAGAGGCTAAATCCTTAATAGAACAAAATTCAGGAAAAATAATTAGTAATGTAAACAAGAAACTTGATTATTTAATTATTGGAGAAAAACCGACAATAAAGAAAGTTAATTTAGCAAAAGAATTAGGTGTAAAAATTATTAATCAGCGTGATTGGATGAATATGCTAAATAAGACTAGCTAACCATTTTCTCTCATTCAAATTTAAAAACTTTGAATATGTTGCATAAACCCTCAAGTGATATCTAAATAAATAATCTTTTTCTTTTTTAGTGAGCAAATTATAATTTATTAAATCTTTTTCTAAAGGTGCTAAAGTTAAGTTTTCAAAACTTAATTTGTTGTTAATTTTTTTAATAAAAATTAGATTTTCTATTCTGATTCCATAGTGACCTTTTTTATAATAGCCAGGCTCATTACTTAAAACCATACCTTCTTCAAGTTTAATGGAATTATTTTTAGATATTGATTGTGGACCTTCATGAACATTTAAAAAAAAACCTACTCCATGTCCGGTTCCATGTGCATAGTCCAATCCATCTTTCTTTAAAAACTTTCTAGCCCTACGGTCAATTTTTGCCCCAATGTTGTCTTTTTTTAGATTTGTTTGATAAACTGCAATATGACCTTTTAATACTTTGGTATATATATTTTTAATAGAATTCTTTTTTTTAGAAAAACAGATAGTCCTAGTCACATCAGTTGTTCCAAATTTATACTGTCCACCTGAGTCACATAAAAATAAGTCATTCTTATTTATGATTTTGTTAGAGTTTTTTGAAACTCTATAATGAACAATAGCACCATTAGATCCTGTCCCTGCTATAGTATCAAAACTTGGATATAGATAATTTTTATTTAATTTTCTAAATTTTTGTAATTTATTTTTAGCTTCAATTTCAGTTATTTTTTTTTTATTAATATTTTTAAGCCAATAAATAAATCTAGTCAGCGCTAAGCCATCTTCAATATGCGCATCGATAGTATTTTTGATCTCTGTTGAATTTTTTATTGATTTAAATTTATAACAAGGATCCTCTTTATCAATAATTTTGAATTTTGATCTAATAATTTTTTCATTTAGAACTGAACATGATTGAGCATCAATTATAAATTTATTTCCATGCAGTTTTTTTATAAAATTTCTAAAATCTTTAGGATCTATAATTTGATCTTTTCTAAATTTTTTTTCTTTAACTATTTTTATAGAAACTTTTTTTTCAACTAATAAAAAAAAGTTTTTATTTTTATCAATTAATAAACGGCAATTTGGTATAGGGCTATTTGGGTTATCGTATCCCCTAATATTCATTAACCATGCAACATTTTCAGGCGAGCTTACAAATAAGTAATCTGCTTTTTTTAATTTTAACGTATTACAAATTTTATTAATTTTTGATAGATGATTTTCACCAACTGAGTCAATTCCCAATGAATAAAATAACTTTCTTTTTGAAGCTTTTGATTTATAAATTTCATCTACAAGATTATTTTCGATAGATATCAATTTTAATGAATTACCAAAATTATAATTTAGATTTTTTTCAGTAAATAAACTTGGATCATAACCCAATTTCAAATTTTTTATAATATCTTTAGGTTGAAATTTATGAATTTCTACTATTTTAAATTGTTTTCCAGACTGTTGTTTTGCTTGGATTGTATACCTGCCATCTACAAATAAGTAATTTTTATTTTTTAAAATAATAGATAACCCTGCAGAACCACTAAAATTTGAAATTATTTTTAATCTATCTTTTACAGCATACTCAGAAAAAAATTCATCATTTTTAGGAACTATATATCCATCAATATTATATTTCTTAAATTTTTTTCTTAAACTTTTAATCTTTTTATCTATCATTTAATTCTTTTTTGGTATCTTAACCAGCCAGGGCTTCTTGTATTATCTTCAATTTCAAAGTCTTGATTAAACTCAAAATCATCATCTTCATTCTTAGTTTCATCAAAAAATGAATTTTTCTCTAAAAATTTTTCAGGCAGTTCTTCAATAAATCTTGAAGCCATACTATCAATCCAGTCTCCTTGGTAAAATCTATTCATGGAGAACGATATCAATGCTTTTTGTTTTGCTCTTGTGATTCCAACATAAGCTAATCTTCTTTCTTCCTCAAGACCATTTTGACCTTTTTCTTCTATAGATTTTTGATGTGGAAAAAGACCCTCTTCCCATCCTGGTAAAAAGACCACATCAAATTCTAAGCCTTTAGACCCATGCATTGTCATCATATTAATTTTTTCACCTTCCCAGTCTTGGTCGATTGATGTTGCTAAAGCCACATGTTCAAGAAAACTCTCTAAATTATCAAACTCTTTCATGGCACTTAATAGCTCTTTTATATTTTCTAATCTATTTTCATTATCAACATCTTTCTTATTTTTAAGCATTGCTGAATAACCAGATTCATCTAAGACAGATTGCAGTAGCTTAATATGGTTAATTTTTTTTATACTTATATCATGCCTCCATTTATCTATTAAAAAAAGAAAAGAACTTAATCCTATTTTTGTTTTCGGCTTTATTAAATTTTGTTCTATTAATTTTTTTGAAGATAATTCCAAACAAATTGAATTTTTTTTCGAGCACTCGTGAATTAGCTTAATTGTGCTTTCACCTATAGATCTTTTTGGAATGTTTACTATCCTGTCGAATGCCAAATCATCTTTTATTTGATGAATCAATCTGAGATATGCCACACAATCTTTAATTTCAGCTCTTTCATAAAATTTAGTTCCACCTAAAATTCTATAAGGTAGTCCAATTTTTAAAAAACGTTCTTCAAATTCTCTTGTTTGAAAAATAGCCCTGACTAAAATTGCGATATTATTAAATGAATATTTTTTTTTTAATCTATTTTCAATTTCGTCTGAAATGCCGATGGCCTCATCTTTACCGTTTTTAAAACAATTAAGCTTAACTAAGTCTCCTTCTTCCATTGTTGTTTTTAAAGTTTTTCCAACTCTATTTTGATTATTAGTAATAAGCTCAGAAGCTACTGATAAAATATTTTGAGAGGATCTATAGTTTTCTTCTAATCTTATAATTTTTGAACCTTTATAAACCTGTTCAAATTCTAAGAAATTTTTAATTTCTGCTCCACGCCAACTATAAATAGATTGATCATCATCACCTACACAACATAAATTTTGATGTTTTTCTGATAGTAGATATAGCCATCTACTTTGAATGTAATTTGTGTCTTGATATTCATCTACTAATATGTATTTAAAATTATTTGAATAAATCTCCCTAATATCTAAATTTTTTTCAAAAATTTTAACCACATGTAAAATTAAATCTCCAAAATCACAAGAATTAAGATCTAATAATTTTTGCTGATAGATTCTATAAAGAGGTAAAACAGTTTTTTCGTATATATCATTTTTATTGATTATAACTTCATTAGGATAGAACCCTTTATTTTTCCATTTATCAATTATGGATAAAATATATTTGGGTGCAAGTTGTTTAATGTCAATATTTTCAGCTTTACAAATATTTTTTACTAACCTAATTTGATCGTCCGTATCTATAATTGTAAAGTTTGAATTTAACCCTGCAGCGGCAGCATGTTTTCTCAAAAGTTTTGCACATATAGAGTGAAAAGTCCCCAACCAAGATAAACCTGTTGCTTCAGAATTGAGAATTGTGCTTACTCTACTTTGCATCTCTTTTGCCGCTTTATTTGTAAATGTTACCGAAAGTATTTGGTTGGGAAATGCTTTTTTCTCTTTAATAATATGAGCAATTCTTGAGGTAAGAACCTTAGTTTTACCAGAGCCAGCACCAGCGACTATTAGCAAGGGTCCTTCAAGATATAAAACAGCCTCTTTTTGGGCTTTATTTAGATTATTTAAATATTCAGAGTTTATCATTTTTAAAATTTCATTATAAGCTAATTAAATTTCAACAAAAGATATGAAACTGACTGTTAAAAATTTTAAAAACCTATTTAAAAATACATTATTCAAAGTCAAGAATAAAACAATCAATAATCTTAAATTTACTTATTTTAAAAGATATTTCAATATTAAAAATTTCAACAACTTAATTCAAGAAAAAATACTATGGCTTCAAAGTAAAAATAATAATAAATTTAAAATCAGCAATTTTAATAAGTTTTTAATAAGTTTTATATCTTTATTATTTCTTTACCTATTTTATCTGTCTATACCTGTATTGTATAATAAAACATGGGTACAAAATACTATTCAACAAAAATTACAAAAAGAATTTAAAACAAATTTTAGTTTATCTAGTGATATTTCCTATTTTATTTTACCGGCACCACATTTTTTAATCAAAGATTCGAAAATATTTATAGATAAAAATCTAGAAACAACAGCTATTTCAGAAATTAAAAATTTAAAAGTATTTTTAAGTCAAAAAAATTTTTTTAACAAAAAAAAAATGAACATTAACCAAATACTAATTGATAATGCAAACTTTCTTCCATTAAGAGAAAGTTTTAAATTTTTAGGCAATTATATAAATAATAAATTTTCAAATAAAAAGATTAAAGTTAAAAATAGCAAAATTTTTTTCAAGAACAATTTAAAAGAAATAATTGCTATCATTAAATTAGATAATGGAAATCTATTCTTTGATAATCAAAAAAAGTTAAATTTATTATATTTGAAGGGTGAAGTTTTTAATATTCCGTTTATTCTTAATTTTAATAAAGATAATATTTCTTTACAAAGAAAAGTAATTAATATTGATATGGAATCACTTAAACTAAATATCTATAATGAGTCTAGTAAAAGAGATAAAAACTCTTTTAGTGGCATGAATATTATTTCACTTTTAAATTCTAAAATTTCTACAGAATATAATTTAACAAATGATTTTGTTAATTTTAAATCTAATAACTCTAGAATCCAATCATCTAAAATCAACTACACTGGGGAACTTTCTACTAATCCATTCGATCTTAAACTAAACATTGATTTAGGAAATTATGATTTACGCAAAATATTAAACTCCAACTCTTTATTATTAGAATTTTTTAAAAATAAAATCTTATTTAACGAAAATATAAGCTTAAGTACAACCATAACTTCAAATTCAGCATCCAATGATGCATTTTTTCAATCTAAGAAAATTAATTTAAATATCCTTAATGGACAAATAAATTTCAATAAAAGTAATCTTTCTAATAAAGACATAGGTTCTTTGCTAATAGAAAATAGTAGTCTATATTTTGATAAAAAAGAGTTGTATTTAAATACTGATATAATTTTTGATATTAAAAATTCTAAAAAGTTATTTTCTTTTCTACAAACAAGTAAAAAATCAAGAAAACCAATGAAGAACGTTTTTATGAATATTGACTATAGTTTTCTAAATGACCAAATAAAATTTAATAGCCTCAAAATAGATAATAATAAAATAGATGATGAGCTTATTACTATAATAGAGGGTCTTAATGATTATAAAATGAACAATTTGATTAAAAGTAAAAGAATACTCAATAAGTTTATTTCAGCTTACGATGGGTAGATCATTTTTCTAGGGTCAACTATTCGTTCATATTCTTTTTCATTTACGAGCCCAGTTTTTAAAGTTTCTTGTTTTAAGGTAGTATTATTTTTTAAAGCCATTTTTGCAATTTTTGCAGCATTGTCATAACCTATATGTGGCGCCAAAGCAGTCACTAGCATTAAGGAATTATCTAAATGGTCTTTAATTTTTTTTTTGTTAGCTTTAATTCCTTTTACACAATATTGGGCAAAATTTTTTGTACTGTCAGCCATTATGTCAATTGACTGTAGTATATTTTGAGCAATTACAGGTTTAAATACATTAAGTTCAAAATGACCATGCGTTCCAGCTAAAGTTATTCCATTATGGTTACCAATTACCTTAACGCAAACCATAGTTACAGCTTCACATTGTGTTGGATTAACTTTTCCAGGCATAATAGATGATCCCGGTTCATTTTCTGGTAGAGATAATTCTCCATATCCAGCTCTTGGACCTGATCCTAGAAACCTTATATCGTTTGAAATTTTCATTAATGCAACTGCACAAGTATTTAATGTAGCAGAAAAATTTACAATTGAGTCATGAGCTGATAGTTCTGCAAATTTATTTTTTGCAGGTTTAAATGGTAGTTTTGTAAATTTTGCAATTTCTCTTACAATTTTTTTATCAAAATCTTTTTTAGAATTTATCCCAGTTCCTACTGCAGTTCCACCTTGTGCAAGGAAGTATATTTCTCTAAGAGCATATGCTATTCTTTCAATACACTTTTTAAGTTGAACTTGATATCCAGAAAACTCTTGACCAAGAGACAAAGGGGTTGCATCTTGTAAATGAGTTCTTCCGACTTTTATTATACTTTTAAATTCTTTAGATTTTTTATTTAACTCTTTCTCTAAAATTTTTAAGCTTGGCAAAAGTTTATTGATAGTTTCCTGAGCAACAGAAATATGCATAGCTGTTGGAAAAACATCATTTGTAGATTGAGATTTGTTTACGTGGTCATTTGGGTGAACTGGTTTTTTTGATCCTTTTTTTCCACCTAATATCTCTATTGCTCTATTAGCAATTACTTCATTAACATTCATATTTGTTTGAGTGCCAGAACCTGTTTGCCAAACTTTTAAAGGAAAATTTTCATCAAGTTTTCCTTTAATAACTTCTTCCGAAGCTTTTATTATTGAGTTACTTATTTTTTTTTCAATTTGCTTTTCTTTAAAATGAACTATTGCAGCAGATCTTTTTATAATAGCAATAGACTTTATTATTGAAATATTAACTAAAATTTTTCCAATATTAAAATATTTTTTAGATCTTTGAGTAGAAGCACCCCAATATTTGTCATTTGGTACATTTATACTTCCTATACTGTCAAACTCTTTTCTTAATTTCATTGATTAATATACATTTAATAATTTAATATATTTATACATTAAATTTTAAAAAATTATAGGAGCCAAATGTCAAATTTTAATAAAGTAAAAACGTTCATGAAAACTTTTGGTCAGGAGGTGAAAAATAAGCCTTCTTTTAGCACTGATAAGATAAATAGTCTTAGATATGATCTAATAAAGGAAGAACTTGAGGAGCTTAAAGCTGCAATGGAAAATAAAGATCTTTTAGAAGTTGCGGATG
>Ga0209425_10002923_pt1 | contig 18535 bp, 16 predicted proteins | sample COG_05_FD_184749 | JGI IMG/M metagenome (GOLD analysis project Ga0209425, IMG submission 184749) | Pelagic Microbial community sample from North Sea - COGITO 998_met_05 (SPAdes) (version 2) | ecosystem: Environmental > Aquatic > Marine > Neritic zone/Coastal water | place: Helgoland, sampling...
CGAGGTTATTGTGGTGGATAATGGTTCCAGCGATGGCACGCTAGAACTCATAGAAGCAAAATACCCAACCGTTCGAATTCTTCATGAAAAAAAAATTGGGGTAAGTGCGGCTAGGAATAGGGGCATTAAAGCTGCCCAAGGCCGTTGGATAGCATTACTAGACTCTGACGATGAGTGGTTACCTAATAAACTGCAACGGCAAATTGAAAGTTATATTAATTACGGGGAGTCAGTTAGAGTTATCCATACGAACGAGCTTTGGAGAAAAGATAATTTGTTAGTGAACCAGATGAAAAAGCATCAAAAAACTGGTGGTAATATTTTTAAGCAATGCCTACTACTTTGTTGTATTTCGCCGAGCAGTGTTATGCTAAGACACGACCTCTTTGACGATTTTGGTTATTTTGATGAAAATTTGCCTGCATGCGAAGACTATGATTTGTGGTTAAGAATTTGTTCAAAGGAAGACGTCCTCTTTGTGGATGAGAACTTAATCGTTAAGTATGGCGGGCATGATGATCAGTTATCTCGCAGATACTGGGCAATGGATCGGTTCCGGGTATTTTCTTTAGAAAAGCTGATTGCCGGTGGCAATCTGTCAATGGATAATAGGACTTGTGCCTACGAAGTACTCATGGCTAAACTTAATGTGTTAATTAGTGGCGGATTAAAGCGTAGAAATATGGATTTAGTGAGTTTCTATTCAAAGAAAAAAGAATTCTGGATAGATAGGGGTAGTGACGCTCAAAACAATAAAGTTAATCAATATACTGATTTAAATAAGGAGTTAGATTACTATCGAGACTAAAGATGTAAGATGGGTTGTGGCACTTAAGGCTGAGGCAAAAGCCATTATTAATGGCTTAAATCTTATCCGAGTATGTGATGAACATCATTATCCTGTTTATGCTGATTCTAAACGTGAAAACTGGTTGATCATTTCGGGCGTTGGGCAAACTAAAGTAGGTGAAGCGACCAAATACCTAAGCGATGTTAGCGATGCTCAGCGTTGGACGGTTTGGGTCAATATTGGGATAGCAGGCTCTAAAAATGGTAAATATGGAGAACTTTTTATAGTAGATAAGGTAACCCAAGACAGAAGTAAGAACTGTTTTTATCCAGGAACAGTTGTAAAAACTAAACTTAAAAAAAGTAACTTATTAACAGTTGATAAGCCTGTCTTAGATTATGAAGAGGTTAATCTCGTGGATATGGAGGCGGCAGCTTTTGTGATGGTTGCGTCAAAAATGTCATGTAGAGAGTTAATTCTGGTGATGAAAGTGGTGTCTGATGGACCAAATGACTCAATAAAAAATTTAACAGCGCAAAGAGTCTCAGAATTAATTTCGCTAAATTTCAAGAGTATATTTGAACATATAAAAAAAATGACTGCACTCGCAGAATTGGAAAAAATTCGTTTTTATACTCCAAAAATTTATTTTGATATTTTAAGGAGATGGCATTTTTCTGTTTCACAAGCATACGATTTAAAAAAACTAATTTTACGGTGGGAGGTTGCCACCCCATCGATTGATGTTATGGATATGATTGGTAAGTTTTCGTCGTCTCGAGAGGTAATTGGGTATTTAAAAGATAACTTAAATAACTACGAAATTGATTGGAATAAACTTTGATTGAGACGATTTATTATGAAAAAAATATCAAGAACCATCCAAAAACACTGGAGATTTTGTCTCGGTTTTCAAATGCACGACAAATATGTATTGACAGGTATGGAGAGGTTTTTAATAAACGAAATCAGAACTTTAAGTTACAGAAAACAAATCCTGCATTAATTTTGGCTGAAAAGCATAAAGGATTTGTTCTTCCTGTCCCAGAAGGTTTTGGGATTGGTCAGATGCACAACTTTTATTTCTCTCACATGTATAACTGTATTTACGACTGTAGGTATTGTTTTTTACAAGGCATGTATTCTTCAGCAAATTATGTTCTTTTTGTAAACTACGAGGATTTTTCAAGTGAAATTGAAAATACCATTCATAAATATAAAAGTGAAAATGTAACTTTTTTTTCAGGTTATGATTGTGATTCCCTTGCACTTGAAAATGTAACTCATTTTATGAAATTTATTCTACCCTTGTTTGAAAAACATCCAAATGTGTTATTGGAATTGAGAACGAAAAGTGTCCAGCTTCAGCCTATGATGTCAAGCAGAGCTCTTAAAAACTGTATAATCGCCTATAGTTTAATTCCTGAGGCTATATCAAAATCACTTGATAATAAGACGCCGTCGATTCAAAGACGTATCGGGGCTATGAAAACTCTCTCCCAAGCAGGATGGAAGTTAGGCCTGAGATTTGATCCATTAATTCATGGTCGAGATTGGAAAATATTATATAGAGGTTTAATTGAAGATATATTTAAGGAAATTCCAGTTCACTCTATCCATTCAATTAGTTTTGGTGCTTTAAGATTTCCTAAAGCTATGTTTAAAAAAATACATTCTCTTTATCCGGATGAAATATTATTCTCAGGACCGTTATCTCAAAACGACGGGTTAGTCTCTTATGAAAACGATATTGAAAATGAAATGATTAATTTTTGTCGAGAATGTGTGAGTGAATTTATATCCGAACCAATTATATTTAACTGTTCTTTCGAACCTTCGAGGGTGAAGGAAAGTGTGTTATGAAAGGAAGATGTATAATTGTAAGTGGAAGTTCAAGTGGAATAGGGAGGTCAATTTCTGAAATTCTACTCAAGGCCGGTGCTGAGGTTATTGGTCTTGCTCGAAACCATAAGAAATTCGACCCAGAATCTAAAAATTATAAACCTTATGAGGTTGATATCAGTGATACTAAAAACCTTTCACAAACTTTTTCCACGGTTCTTTCTGCTTACCCTAAGGTGGATGGTTTTGTGAGTAATGCGGGCTTTGGTGATTTTAAAGGATTGGAAAACTTTTCATCAGACAAAATTATATCTTACGTTAATACAAACCTTGTTTCTCATATGATTCTGACTAAGTTAATCATTCCAAAAATGAAAAAGTTTAATTCAGGAAAAATAATATTCATTGGTTCTGAAGCAGCTCTTAGGGGCAGTCAAAAGGGAAGCCTTTATAATACAGTAAAATTTGGACTACGTGGTTTTTCTCAAGCTATTCGCGAGGAGTGCTCTGGAAGTAAAGTTCATGTTAGTTTAATTAACCCAGGTATGGTTCGAACTAATTTTTTTGAAAAACTGAATTTTTCACCAGGCGATGATCCCAGTAATGCAATTGAGGCTTATGACGTTGCTCGATTGGTTTTGAGTATTTTTGAAATGAGAGATGGTACTGTAATAGATGAAATAAATCTTTCCCCTCTAAGCAAAGTAATAAAATTTAATTCATAGACTTGTCAGATCAATTAAAATAGCGTCGCATTCAACAAATAAGTAATATTTAGGAGAAAGTATGGACATAAAAATTGTATATTTTGATACTCCATTTTGGAGAGCTGAAGTGGCGCGATTAGCCTTATTTGTTGGAGGTATTGATTTTAAAGATATCCGAATAGATGGTGATGAGTTTAAAACTATAAAAAGTACAGGTGCGATGACAGATGGAACGAAGATACCATTTAAGCAGTTACCAGCGCTTTCAGTTGACGGAAAGACCATATGTCAGACTGGTGCAATTGCAAGATTTTGTGGAAAAATTTCTAATTTATACTCTGATGATATTCTTGAATGTGCTCAAATTGATCAAATTATTGATTTGCTAACTGATATGAACGTTTTAATTCGGCCAGCTATGATAGAAAAAGATTCCTTAACGAAGAGCAATATGCGAAAAGAATTATCAGAGACGCTCTTACCAAACAAAATCCAACTCTTAGAAGAACTGATCTCTGATAAGGACGACAAAGAATTTTGTGTTGGAAATAAAATTTCCATAGCAGACTTAGGTGTCTGGAGAGTAATGGGGTGGTTAAGCACTGGAATAATTGATGGTATTTCTAGTGATATTCTCAAGCCTTTTCCTTATGTAACTGGGGTTTGTCAACATATTGCAGATAATCCAAAAGTAATTGAATGGGTGTCACTCACGTATCCCTCCTCCTATAGTTGGCTTAGAGCTGAATAATATTTTAAATACTCTCAGATGTAGATGAGCAGATACATGCAGATGGGCAATTTTTTGTTGACGCAGATGGGCAATTTTTTGTTGACTCGGTAAACTATTTATATAGCCTTGACCTTACGTAAATTGCCTATAGAAAATAAACAAGGGCTTAGGAGGAAAGTATGAAATTAATTAAAGTTTTTAATGCAGCTTTAGCCGCTGCAGTTTTATCGCTGGGGGGCTTTGCTGCAAATGCAGAAAAGGCTGGCGGTAATATGGTGTTCCTGGTTCAGCCAGAACCACCAACAATGGCTGGTTATGTATCGACGTCAGGACCTATTGGGCTCTTGGCACCAAAAATATATGAAGGTTTATTCGATTACGCCAATGACGGAAAAATGATACCAGTTTTAGCAGAAAGTTATGACATCAGTGCCGATGGTAAAACTGTTACTTTCAAACTAAGAAAAGGTGTAAAATGGCATGATGGCGAGCCATTTACTTCCGAAGACGTGCAATTCACAATTATGGAAGTTCTAAAAAAAGTTCATCCACGTGGACCAAACAATTTTAAAGAAGTTTCTAGTATAGATACTCCTGACGATCATACTGCTATATTTAATCTTGATAATCCAGCTCCGTATATGATGAGAGCTTTTGCTGGCTACGAGTCTCCAATTGTTCCAAAGCATCATCTTGAAGGAAAAGATCTGAAAAGTGCGCCACTGGCTAACAGTCCAGTCGGAACCGGTCCTTTCACATTCAATGAATGGAAAAAAGGTCAGTACATTCGCCTTGATAAAAATGAGAATTATTGGGGTAAAAATGGTCCATACATCGATAGAATAGTAGGGCGCTTTGTTCCTGATGCTTCAACTAGAACTGCAGCGATGGAAAAGGGTGAAGTCTTGTATGCAGCGTACAATGCCATACCAAATATCGATGCAGTCCGCCTTAAGGATAGAGACGATATTAGCGTAACTACTGACGGGTATTCGATGATTAACCCGATGGCTCTTCTAGAATTTAATACCAAGGAAGGTCCATTTGTAGACGCAGCAGTTAGACGGGCTATTTCAACAGCTATTAATCGGCAGTTTATGATCGATACTATCTTTTTTGGATTTGGCAAACCTGCCACTAGCGCCTTATCAAGTAATTTCAAGGCAACGGGTCTTCATGCTGAAATGTCAAATTACCCTGCAAATGGAGATGTCGCGGCAGCGAACAAAATCCTCGACGACGCTGGCTATAAGAAAGACAGCGATGGCGTAAGAATGAAGGGTACTTTAGACTTAATACCTTATGGCGAAGACTGGCGTCGAGGCGGGGAGTACCTAAAGCAAGCTCTGAAAGACATTGGAATTGAGTTGGAACTGCGATACGAAGACGTTCCAACTTGGTTAAAGCGTGTTTACCATAACTATGATTTTCAGATGAACCTCAATTATTTTTATCAGCTTGCTGATCCAGTGCTTGGTGTCCATCGTCATTACGGTACAAATATGATCCGTAAGGGAACTCACTTTGTAAATTCATCTCGTTACAGCAATGCAGGGCTAGATGCACTGCTAAGAGCTGGGATGACACAGCCTGATGCAACTAAGCGCACAGCGATATACAAAGAAATTCAAACAATTTTGGCTAGAGATATGCCAGTAGTAAACTTATTCGAATTAGAGTTTCTTACTGTGTATAACACTAAGTTGAAGGGAGCATACGGTTCTGCAATGGGAGCTTATTCTTCCTTTGGTGAAGCCTGGCTTGATGAGTAAGTAAGGAAATGAAAGGCGCCAGGGTATTTACTGGCGCCTTTGTTTTATTATTAAAAATATTAAATGTTACCAAAATGGTAGCGGTCTTACTCGAAAATTGTAGAAGTAAATATGAATAAAACTAGTAAAATCCTTCGCTATGTCTCGCGGCGTTTATTGCAGGGTATACCTATAATTTTAGCAATAGTTGTGCTGAATTTCTTTCTGTTAAATATGGCTGATGGTGATGCCGTTGACGTTTTGGCTGGCGAAGCTGGATCGGCCACCCCAGAATATATGGCTGAATTGAGAGCTAAATTTGGTTTAGATCAACCCTTGCCTGTTCAACTCGCCGTTTATTTAAAAAACGTTTTATCGTTGGATTTAGGGTACTCGTTTCGTCACGATATGCCGGTTGCGAACTTAATCGTTGATAGGTTTTGGCCCACTCTTCTGCTTATGGTTAGTACGATAATTTTAGCTGTAGGTTTTGGTATTCTGTTGGGTTTGCTGGCCGCCATAAATTTAAATACCTGGAAGGATACCGCTATTACAATTTTTGCGTTAATTACGTACGCTACGCCTCTTTTTTGGGTTGGGCTAATGATGATAGTTGTCTTTTCACTTCGCCTTGGTTGGTTCCCGACGAGTGGTATGCAAAATATCGCTGCATTTCATGAAGGCTTTGATAAAGTAAAAGATATAGCCGTTCATTTAGTACTGCCAACTATAACACTGTCACTTTTTTACCTGGCTCTCTATACTCGGATGATGCGAGCATCAATGTTGGAGCAGTATGGGCTTGATTACGTTGTTACTGCTCGAGCAAAAGGTGTATCTGAGCGAAGGATTACTTTTGTTCACGTGTTACGTAACGCCATGCTTCCAGTTGTTACAATGGCTGGAGTTCAAGTTGGAGCTCTGATTGGAGGGTCAGTAATCGTTGAGTCCGTATTTGCTTGGCCCGGGCTGGGTATGTTGGCGTTTGAATCTTTATTTGCTCGCGACCTAAACCTTCTTTTGGGTATTTTCCTCCTGTCTTCGGCGTTAGTTGTTGTGGTCAACTTAATTGTTGACGTTATTTACTGCTTTCTCGACCCAAGAATAGAGGTTGATTAAAAATATGGATTTTTGGAAAAGATTTTCACGTAATAGATCTGCTGTTCTTGGTCTTGCCATTCTTATTTTAGTGCTTTTTATGGCTGCTATTGCGGGCGTTATTTATCCTAATGATCCTTTTAGTTTGGCTGGAAAACCTTTATCAGGTCCAGGTTTGAATGGGTTCTTACTTGGAAGCGATTCATTGGGACGTGATGTCGCCTCTGGAATTGCTCATGGGGCAAAAACATCCCTGCTTATCGGACTTATTGCAACTTTGGCAGCAGTTTTTATCGGCATAATCTTTGGTGCATTCGCGGGTTATTATGGTGGAAGAATTGATGATGTTTTAATGAGAATAACTGAGGTCTTTCAAACGATACCATCCTTTGTTTTCGCAATTCTGTTAGTGGCAATTATGAAGCCATCGATTGAGAGTATCGTAATAGCTATTACGGTGGTTTCATGGCCAGGTGTAGCTCGACTTGTAAGAGCTGAATTTCTTTCATTAAAGAACCGCGAATTTGTTCAGGCCTGTCATACGCTTGGTATGAGCGATGTTAGAATAATGCTTCGAGAAATTCTTCCTAATTGTCTAAGTCCTATCATAGTGATTGGCTCGTTAATGGTGGCCACTGCGATTTTGATTGAAAGTGGTCTGGCATTCTTAGGATTGGGAGATCCAAACATTATGAGTTGGGGTTTCCAAATTGGTGCAGGGAGAACTATGTTGCGCTCTGCTTGGTGGGTTTGCACCTTTCCTGGTGTCGCTATTTTAGTAACAGTCCTAGCTATAAACCTTGTTGGTGAAGGTCTGAATGATGCCCTTAATCCAAGATTAAGGGAACGACAATGAGTAATTACCTCCTGTCGATAAATAATCTTTCGGTTGCTCTACCCAAGGGGGCTGATAGAGATTTTGCTATAAAAGATATAAGTTTAGCTCTAAAATCAGGTGAAACGGTTTGTGTTGTAGGGGAAAGTGGTTCTGGAAAATCTTTGACGGCAAAGGCAATAATGGGTCTCTTGCCGGCCCCTCATGTTCGTATTGCTGAAGGCGAAATTATGTTTGATGGGCAAGACTTGGTTCAGGTTGATTATGAACGATTACGGCAACTTCGTGGCAGTGAGATTTCAATGATTTTTCAGGAACCGATGACAGCACTTAACCCAGTGATGACCATAGGTAGCCAAATTGATGAAATATTTCGATTTCATGCAGAGATGTCAGGAAATGAAAGACGAACAAAAGCAGTAGAACTTTTAAGTGATGTAAACCTTCCAGATCCAGAACAAATTGTAAATGCATATGCCCATGAGCTTTCTGGAGGACAGCGCCAGCGTGCGATGATTGCCATGGCTCTGGCTCTTAATCCAAAAATTTTAATTGCAGATGAACCAACGACGGCCCTTGATGTTACAACTCAAGCTCAGATATTGAATTTAATCAAGGAGATGCAGTCGCTGCATAATACAGGGGTGCTGTTCATAACGCATGATTTTGGAGTGGTGGCCGATATTGCGGATCGTGTGGCGGTGATGCAGGAGGGTAAGATAGTGGAGGCCGGAACAGTTGACCAGGTTCTTAATAATCCTTCGCATCCATATACTAGAGCCTTAATTAAGGCTGTTCCAAGTTTAACTCCAAGGGCGCCTAGAAAAAAATCAGATGAAAAAATTATTTCAGTCAAGATATTGAATAAAACTTTTGGAGCAGGGAAAAGCTTTTTTGGTTTTGGAAAGCCAAGTAGAATTGTCAAGGCAGTACAGGATGTATCGTTAGATTTATTTCAAGGCGAAACTTTAGGAATTGTGGGTGAAAGTGGTTCGGGAAAGTCGACATTAGCAAGATGTATTATAAAGTTAATGGACTTTGATAGCGGAGATGTTTTGTTGCAAGGTGAGAATATCTCAAAACTGGCGCGTGCAGAAATGCGACCGTTTCGAAAAAAAATTCAGATGGTATTCCAAGACCCTTTTGCATCGCTAAACCCAAGAATTAAGGTTGGGAGTATAATTGCCCAGGGTCCGATAGTGCAGGGAACCTCGAAGATGTTAGCTGAGGAGCGAGCACAAGAGCTTTTGTCCATAGTTGGCTTAGATAGTCGAGCATTTGACAGGTATCCCCATGAGTTCTCTGGTGGGCAACGGCAAAGGATTGGTATTGCTCGGGCTCTAGCTTTAAACCCTGAGGTGTTAGTAGCTGATGAGCCCGTGTCAGCGTTAGATGTTTCAATCCAAGCTCAGATTTTGAAGCTTTTGGATGATATCCGTATTAAGATGAATTTATCTATGGTTTTCATTACGCATGATCTCAGGGTTGCGGCCCAGGTTTGTGATAGGCTTGTGGTAATGCAATATGGTAAGGTTGTTGAGGTTGGAACAACACTTGAAATGTTTGAGAACCCACAGCATCAATATACGCAGGAATTACTTTCAGCGGTTCCGGGTAAAGCTTGGAAGAAAGAAAGCAGTAATGCAAAGCCAATCAAAAAGTAAATTCTATTCTTTAGCGGAGATTTCAGCTTCCTTTAAAAAAGGAGAAATAAAACCAAGTGAAGTCTTAGAGTATTATTTAAAACAAATCGAAGAGAAAGATCCTCACACTCAAGCATTTGAGAGCAAGTACTTAGACTCGGCCTTGGCCTCGGGTAAATCAGCTGATCTAGCTATGACATCAGGAAATTTGATTGGGCCTTTTCATGGTGTACCGTTCGTACTGAAAGATATCTGTGAGTTAAAAGGGCATGTTACTACAGGTGGATCAAAGGTTTTTCGCAATCGAGTATCAAACACTACGGCGAAAACTGCAAAGCGATTACTTGCAGCTGGTGGCATTCTTCTTGGAAAGTCTAAAACAGTTGAATTTGCTTTTGGTGGTTGGGGTACAAATCAAAAGATGGGTACGCCCAAAAACCCCTGGGACAGCACAGATCATAGAGTTTGTGGTGGATCTTCTGCAGGATCAGCTGCTGCCATAGCTGCTGATATGGCAATATGTGGTATTGGAACTGATACTGGAGGGTCAGTTAGACTTCCTGCTGCATTTTGTGGGCTCACTGGCCTAAAGGTTACGAAAGGCTTATTATCTACAGATGGAATACTCCCCCTTTCGCATACTCTTGATACGCCGGGGCCAATGGCAAGGTCCTTATTAGATATGGTTATAATGCTAGAAGTTTTAATTGGTACAGAGGGTTGGAAAATTGATAAAAAAATTAAGGGAGAAAAAGGTTATTTTAAAAATTTAATTGGGAACGTTTCTGGACTTCGAATTGGTATAATTAACGAACGAGATAGACAAGAATGTGATTTTGAAGTTTTGGATCATTACGATAAGGCTCTGAGAATATTGGAGGAGCAGGGTGCTATCCTTGATACCTACAACCCGCCAGTGGAGTATTCTACTATTTCAACAAAAGTTGGCAATATTATTGCAGTTGAAGCGTATTATCATCACGGCCAATTGTATGAGGATATGAAGAAGCCTATGGATGAAGATGTTCGTGAGCGGGTTCTAAAAGTAAGAAACTTTTCTGCAAATGACTATTTAAGTCTTTTAGAGGAGAGAAAAGATGCGGAGAGACTATTTTCAAGATCTATGACAAAATTTGATGCAATAGTTACTCCAACAATAGTTAATGAAGCACCGTTGCTTTGCGATGTTGACCAAGCCGTGTCACCTGGATATTTTACACGTCCGTTTAACTATGCTGGGATGTGTGCATTGTCACTCCCAATTGGACTGAGTAAAAATGGTCTACCACTAAGTTTTCAAATCGCAGGACGCCCCAATAACGAAGGGATGACCTTACAAGTTGGAGCTGCTATTGAACGTGGAATCTCCTCCATATTTTAGGTTCGGTTGAGACTAAAGCGCTTCTTTTCCGAGTTGCTTGGATAAAACGTTCAAAAGAATTCTTGAAATATTATTTTCAAATTTATTCCATGGTAAACATCCACAGAAAGTAATTGAGCCAACGGAGAAAACACTTCCTCCACCCTCAACGTTAAAATAAACCATATCGGCTCTTCGAATATCATCTTCGGGTCCTCCTGAGACATTTGTCAGGTGAGTCAATTGCTCCTCTGGTACAAGCATAAAATCATTTTGGGTATCAAAGGATTGGGCCAGAATCTTTATATCATGACCCTCATCCAGTAACGTATCAACTCGATCTAGTTCAAACCCTGCTGCGCCGTTACCACTATATCCAAAATCACCTATAATGGTCTCCTCAACTCCATCAAAAACCCAATTTAAGTCATTTTCAAAATTTGTTCTTTTGAACGGCATTCCCACAAATGTTCCCTGGGCAGTAAAGCCAACACCAACCAACTGTTGAGGTGGACGACCATTTCGGCGCCAGAGTCCTCCATATTTTCCATCAAAGGAATTATGATATTCGCCGGGTTCAGAAGCCCATGCTCTGATACCGTCCTCTGCGCGGCGGATTTCTAAGATATCTGGATTTTCTGCTTGCCTGGCTATCCGCCAATAAAAACCATTTCCTCCCAAATAGTTCAGTGAGCCTCCAGTATTTCGATACTCCATGAGTGCATCAAGTGTATTTGAGGTGTGGTATTCAGGATGAGTTCCTGTTGTTACCGCAGCATAGCCCTTGATGGCATCGAGGCCCTCTGTATCGAGTTCATTATCGGTTATAATATCATAAGGTATATTTTTAGCATGAAACCATGAGATTAGATGACTATCGGCCTGAAAATGTCTAAGTCCCGAACATTTGGCTTCACCGAAAGTTAGGTATCCTGGTCTCATGTTAAATAGTGGCCTGTTGGTTGAGGAGTGGCATATTCCTGATCCATCAGAGTGATAATTATAGGTTGATAAACCATATTCCTTAAACTCAGCTGGGTTATTTGGATAGGCCGACCATTCAGTGATCTTTTTTTGCCATGACGATGAATAATCAGGCCTCGCATGATTTCCATAAATTGAATAAGTGAATGTAGAAACTAAAATACATAGTTTGGATGTTCTTGTGCCCTTTGCAGGACACACAAAAAACGGGATAGCATCTTCGTGATCCTCACATGTCAAACGCATTACATATATACCAGACTCCATTTCTTTGGGTATTTCGAAGGTAAAATCTGTATTCCAGTTAAAATCATAAATATCATCCTCATGGAAATGTATAGCTGCATAATGCTTTAAGTTATGGTTCCAATTCATCTCGCTACCATCCCAATCTGAGCTTGTGACAGCTCTAGTTGGATAGTTGATCAATTCTAAGGGCGATGATATCTCACACGGGACACTGGTTGTCTTCATGCCCTCAGCTAAATTCCAGATCGCAATTATTTTTTGGTCAACTTCAATAGATGGGTTTTCAATTTTTCCATTAAAATAGTCTTTTATTGTTTCTCCTTCTTTTCTTGCAGCTATTAAAACATTATCATTTACGTCGTAGTCTCTGGTGAATGGAACTTCTACTTTTGAGTGGAATCTTCGTTTGAGATGTTTTAACTCTGCGAGATTTATTTTTAATTCGCCGTTAATGGATACTTCCCCCTCAACTTCATACCATTTTCTTTCTGATAAGATGTGTGGCAGTTCTATCGTTTTTTCCAAATGGGTAAAGTTTACGTTGCCTTTTTCAGTTATTCCGAGAGTGCTACCTAATAATGAAATTAAGCATTGTTTGTTTTTGATTAGGGTTGGAAAAAAACGACAAGAAAACTTTATAGAGTTCTTTGCTCTAAACTGTATTGGATCGAGTGTCTTTCCATACGACCCTGGAAAAAATTTTTGTATGTGAGATTTTACTGTAATTGGTTTAAAAATATGATCACATTCTGTTTCATTTAGCCCACCTAGTGAGGGATTAGGATCAGCATTTATTGATCGGTATAGTCTAGCTTTATAGTCCAACTTAGACTCACTTGAGACTTTGAATTCAATTTTATGGCCTGGTCGACCAGATATTGTGTCCGTATACCCTGATAGTGGTACAGTTTTCATATAATTTTATCTCCATAACAGTAATGTTTCTGGTGTTTCTCTTGTGTCATATGTTACTTTTAAAATAAATAGAAATGCCTTCGTTTTCTTACGTGTTGTGGACTTTTTTGGGACTTAAAATTGAAAGAATATCTACTTTTTTTATTGCCGTCCACAGATCCATTGATAATTTTATGGATCACGATCACTTTTTTTATTGCTGGCATAGTAAAAGGCTTCTTAGGGTTGGGACTGCCCGCTGCTGTTATGGCGTTGTTGACCCTTGTGATGGAGCCGGCTGGTGCGATATCCCTAATATTTCTACCACTACTTTTTACAAATACAGCTCAGTTTTTGCGATCGTCAAACCGGCTAGCTATAGCCCGAAAATACCGTTATTTTTCGCTAGCTCTTATGATGAGTATTTTAATTACGTCCACTTTTATTTCATCTTATCCTAAGTCTTTGCTTACAATCTCGATAGGCATAGCTATGATAATGTTTTCAATTCAATCATTATTTGGTTTAAAAATTCCGGTGAGGGATACTTACTTTTGGCATGTCTCATTTGGTATTTTTTCTGGTATCCTCGGTGGTATTAGTGCCATCTGGTCGCCACCAGTTGCTATGTACCTGATGGCTAGAAATTATAAAAAGGAGGAGTTCATTGGGATTACAGGCTTTCTTTTCTTATCAGGGTGCATACCCCTTGGTCTTGGTCTCTATTTAGCTAATGTTTTGACTTTCCAGTCAGCCTTAAGTTCGATATGCGGCCTAATATTCGTACTTTTTGGTTTCAGGGTTGGTGAACTGATGAGAGAACATGTGCCTCAAGAAAGATTTAAAAAAGTGCTTCTTGCTGCATTTTTTATAATGGGTCTAAGATTGATATTAATTAATCTCGTTTAGAATTTTAAAACTTGAAGAAGAAGGTATTTTATTTGTGGGTGGTCGTATTTCAGTAATGCTTTCTTTAGCCTGCAATAAAGCTCAGAGCTAACCTAAATTTCTTAATAAAAAATGCTTATTTTTCTTCGTCTTGTTCTCTTATTTTTTCAAGCGCAAAAATGGCACCAATTATAGCTACGCAAATAATCCCTACCAGCACGTACATTGCAACTAATGAACCCATCAAATTTCCCCAAATTTCTTCGATTATGTTAAGGTTTATTTTCTCTTTGGTAAAGTTCTTTTTTGTCAAAATTACGTTTGTCTATTTATCCTACTCTTTTTTTCTAGTACTTTAAATTTATGGACACTATAGAAATTCAAATAAAACGGCCGGACGATATGCATCTCCACTTGAGGGATGGGGTGGTGCTTCGATCGATACTTAAGTACAGTAGCCAGGATTTTGGTAGAGCCATAATAATGCCAAATGTAGTACCACCGATAACATCTGCAGCGATGGCTAAGATTTATAGAAATCAAATATTAGCAGCTTTGCCAATTGGCCATTCATTTGAACCATTGATGACTTTATATTTAACTGACTCAACTGATGAAAAAGAATTGCGACTTGGAGTAAAAGAGGGAGTACTGTCTGCTGTTAAACTTTATCCTGCTGGAGCCACCACTAACTCTGAGCTTGGTATAACCAAAATTGAAAATGCATTCCCTATTTTTGAAACTCTGGTTGAGCTTAATATACCATTGTTGGTACACGGAGAAATTGTTGATTCTAAGGTTGATATTTTTGATCGTGAGAGAGTCTTTATTGAGCACATCTTGATACCCCTTAGAAAAAACTTCCCTGAGCTGCGAGTAGTTTTAGAACATGTTACAACTTCTGACGGTGTAAATTATGTGAAGGAAGCTAGTTCCAATTTATTTGCAACAATCACCCCACATCATTTAGCCTTAAATCGAAATGATATTTTCAGGGGAGGGATTAACCCGCACAACTACTGCTTGCCAATTTTAAAAAGAGAATCTCACCGACTTACTCTGTTAGAAGCCGCAACCTCTGGCGACAGTCGGTTTTTTCTTGGGACAGATTCTGCACCGCATACTCTAAATCACAAAGAAAGCTCTTGTGGTTGCGCAGGCATTTTTAACGCACCGAATACTCTGGGTGTTCTTGCTTCTCTCTTTGAAGAGAGGGGTGCTTTAAATAATTTGGAAAGCTTTACATCTATCAATGGTTGTGGGTTCTATAATTTACAGACAAGTTCTAAAAAAATAACATTGACTAAAGGAGCGACTCCAGTCAGCTACCCAAATTTTGTTGATACACCAAGTGGTAAAATTAAAGTTTTTGAGCCTGGGTTTGATGTTTTTTGGTTTGTTAACGATACCTCTAAATTATAAATATAAGTTGAAAAGGAGTTGGAATGTATCCATCAAGTTTTATTGATAAAAGGACAATACGTGCACTAACAGCAAAAATGCTAATTGAAATAAATGCTGTACATTTTAATGCAGAAACGCCTTACAAACTTACATCAGGGTTAGTAAGCCCTGTTTATATCGATTGTCGAAAGATAATTTCATACCCGCATATTCGAAATACTCTTATGGATTTTTGCGTTTCCACACTTTTTCAAAATGTAGGTTTTGAAGCCTTTGACTCTGTTGCGGGAGGTGAGACCGCGGGAATACCATTCGCGGCTTGGATAGCAGATAAAATGGGTCTTCCAATGCAATATGTCAGAAAAACGCCAAAGGGCTTTGGTCGCAATGCCCAAATTGAAGGTGATCTAAGTTCAGGTCAGAGAGTTTTGTTAGTTGAGGACTTAACAACCGATGGAGGCAGTAAAGTAAAATTTTGTAAAGTTTTACGCGATGCGGGTGCAGTAGTTAACCATACCATAGTGGTTTTTTATTACGATATATTTTCTGAGGCTCATGACGTGCTATCTTCTCATGATATTAAACTCCATAGTTTAGCGACCTGGTGGGATGTATTAGAGACTTGTAAAAATAATAATCATTTTGATGTAAAGGTTTTGAGTGCGGTGGAATCTTTTTTAAATGCTCCATTGGAGTGGTCGAGTAAGCATGGTGGAGTCAGTGCGATTACAAAATAAAATGTCGTTTTATGTTTGAATAAAATCCCTATTAATTCTAAGTTTTATCGTAGTACTTCTTAAAAGCTGGGCACCTATTAATTATTTTTGGAGAATGTTTTGACAATTAATTTTGAAACGAGGGTTGTTAATAGTTGGAACGAGTGGGACCCACTTAAGCACGTTATCGTTGGTAAAGCTGATAATGGCCACATCCCACCTCCAGAACCAGCCCTAGATGCAAAAGTTCCTGAGGATAGTGATATGAAAGGCAGTTGGGGTAAACGATCGCAGGAAACTATTGATCGGGCTAATGAGCTCCTTGACAATTTTGCAGACCAACTTGTTGCATTAGGAGTTAAAGTTGATCGCCCCATACCAATCGATTTTTCGGAGGCGGTTACGACGCCTGACTTCAAAACGCTTAGTCAGTTTGGCTGTATGCCTCCGAGAGATGTATTACTTACGGTGGGATCAGAAATATTAGAGGCAACCATGTCTTATCGCTGTAGATGGTTTGAGTATCTGTGTTATCGGCCTCTTTTACAAAAGTATTGGGAAGAAGACAAAAATTTTCGACATGAAGCGGCACCAAAACCAAGGCTAACTGATCGAGATTATCATCCTGATTACCTGTCAAATAAAATTGGAGAAAATAAAAGGTTAGAATGGGCAGCTAAAAAGTTCTTTGTTACTACTGAAGAGGAACCATTGTTTGATGCAGCAGATGTTCTTAGGTTTGGAAAAGATTTAATTGTCCAACATGGATTTACTACAAATTTAAAGGGCATCGACTGGCTGCGGCGGCATTTTCCTGAACACAGAGTTCACGGAGTTAATTTCCCTGGCGATCCATATCCAATCCATATTGATGCGACATTCACCCCATTGCGGCCTGGTTTGATTCTAAACAATCCAAACCGGAGATTGCCTGATGAGCAGCGTAAATTATTTAATAATAATGAATGGGAAATTATTGAGTCTGCGCAGCCCGCTCATAATGCTCCGCCTCCATTATGTTACTCATCAACTTGGTTAAGTATGAATGTTCTAGTGTTAGATCCTAAAACGGTTTGTGTTGAAAAGTCGGAGGTTTTTCAGGCAGAGCAAATGGATAAGTTAGGAATGAATGTCATAGAAGTTGAATTGCGTGATGCTTATGCTTTTGGTGGTGGCCTTCACTGTTGTACTGCTGATGTTTACCGGGAGGGTGAATGTGAAGACTATTTTCCTAACCAAAATCGGTTATAATCAGCTCGAGTTATTTATTATTTGGGGTGTGATTTGAAGTTGCTTCTCTATAATAAGTGAAGACTCCGGCAGCTATAACGATTAAAAGCCCCAGTATTGTAAGGTTGTCAGGAATTTCTTCAAAGAAAAAGAAACCAAACATAACGGCCCAAATCATTAATGTGAATCGAAACGGTTGTACAAACGAAATCTCACCAAATTGCATTGCTGGAATCGAAAAGTAATAGGCCAAGAAAATGCATATTGATGCCATTGTGAGTCCAGTTATAGTTTCCAGAGGAACTGGGACCCAGTTGTGATAGAAAAGACCACCAGCAGCTCCAGCCAACGTTATCGAACCCGCGGTGATAAAAGTAATAAGTAGTGTCGACGATTGTTTTGAAATTTTTCGAGTGGTAATTTCTCTCACAGTAATCAATAGAACAGCTGCGACGGCAAATAGTGAATAACTGTTAAAGCCAGAGGAACCCGGTTTTATAATCAAAATTGCTCCGAAAAAGCCCATTATAATTGCAAAAGCTCTGTAACGTCCAAACCGCTCTCCAAGTAACATCGCACCCAAAAGGGTGACACTCAGCGGTAAAGTTTGTAAAATGGCACTCGCATTTGCTAGAGGCATATTGAAGAGCGCTGTCAAAAATAATAAAGTTGCGCATAAATCCACTCCAGTTCTAAGGACAACTAGTGACCGATCTTCTTTCTTTATCGCAGACTTAAATGCACCTCTTTGCCAACAGAAAATTGAGATTAAAACCGTAACAAATATCCCTCTAATAAAAATAGTTTGTGAAACTGGAAGAGCACTTGCGTAGTATTTTATAATTGTATCATTTGAAATGTAGCCAAACATGGCAATACTCATAAAAAGAGCACCAAATATATTCGAATTTTTTCGTATGACTACTTTAGATAAAAAGTTTGGCAAAGCATTTCCTTAGATTATTGGCACATATTTTGCTTCTTTTATATCTTAGCATTAATCGAGAAGGTTACTAATCAAAAGCTGGGTGTAAAAAAATGGAAAAACTATACCAAATAGAATTAGATAGAAATGAAAGAGATTTTGCAACTTTTTTTAAAAGGCAAGATATTTCCTTAAGCCGAAATGAATTGCGGGTATTGATTGCGTCAAGGTCGAAGACGGATCAGGGTTCGATGTTTGATACAGAAACTTTTTTAAAGAAACTAGTTGGCCATAAAGTTGGTCCACACAAGCTACTCAATAAAAGACGCGCCGAGAGCCTTAAGCCTTAATAGTCGAGACCGTATAGATTCAGATATTGAATATTTGATACAATGGATTGAGTTGAAGAATTTAATTTAAACAAAAAACAATGGTATTTTAGCCGAGTAGTATTATTTACAATCCATAATTACTAATCTTATGGAA
>Ga0209425_10002930_pt1 | contig 18508 bp, 35 predicted proteins | sample COG_05_FD_184749 | JGI IMG/M metagenome (GOLD analysis project Ga0209425, IMG submission 184749) | Pelagic Microbial community sample from North Sea - COGITO 998_met_05 (SPAdes) (version 2) | ecosystem: Environmental > Aquatic > Marine > Neritic zone/Coastal water | place: Helgoland, sampling...
AAGCAAAAGGTGGAGGATACAAATGAAAGACAGAAAAAAAATGATGGGTGGCGGAATGTATGATTCTAAACGCAAGAAGATGATGGGCGGTGGAATGTATGACCGTAAAAAAATGATGGGCGGTGGTATGTATGATCGTAAAAAAATGATGGACGGTGGAATTGTTAAGTTTAATTCTGTACAAGATATGGAGAAGATGTAATGGCTAAAGGAGTTAAACATTACTTTAGAGACGGTACTGAGTTTAAAGGTAACACACATAAAATGCCTAACGGCGAGCTTCATTCTAATAAGACTCATACTAAAACAAGTAAAAAACTTGTTCACTTTAACAAGCTAAGTAAAGCTGCAAAGAAAAAAGCAAGAGGTAAGTAGTGGCACTTAAAAAGTCTCAGAAGTCTCTAAAGAAATGGACAAAGCAAAAGTGGCGCACCGCTAGTGGTAAGAAATCTTCTGAAACTGGCGAAGTCTATGCTCCGTCTGCAAAGATTAAAAAGTTAAAGTCTACTGCAGCAGGTAGAAAGAAACTTGCAGCAGCTAATAAAAAGAAACGTGAAGCTACCAAGAAAGGTAAGCAACATGCTCGGCACGGTCTTCATAAAAAGAAAACAACAAAGAGGAAAAAGAAATAATGGCTAAGAAAAAAGATTCAAGACTTGCGAGAGCAGGTGTCTCAGGATTTAACAAGCCTAAACGCACACCTAGTCATCCTAAAAAATCTCATATTGTTGTAGCTAAAGAAGGCGATAAGATTAAAACAATACGCTTTGGACAGAAAGGAGCTAAGACCGCAGGTAAACCTAAAGCAGGTGAGTCAAGACGTATGAAGATGAAACGTAAATCTTTTAAAGCTAGACACGGTAAGAATATTAAGAAAGGTAAAATGTCTGCAGCTTATTGGGCTAATAAAGTTAAGTGGTAAAGTAAATGCAAGAAGCTATTGATTTTATTAATCAGGTAGGATTCCCGATTGCTAGTGCGCTAGGATTGGGTTTCTTTATTTGGAAACTTATAAATAAAATTATTGATGGTATGGAAAAGAAGATAGATGTTGTTGATGAAAAGGTAGATGCTAGTCTTAATGCTATGGAAGAAAGGCTCAGTACTAAATTAGATTCTCAATATGGAATTATCGTAGCGTTAATTGATCGTGTAAGATCTCTTGATAATCAAACTGTAAGACAAGATGTACTTCTTAAAACTTTGTTAGGTATTCCTAACTTAATTGAAATTGATAAAGTGAGTAAAGCAGACCGTGAAGATCAACGCAAAGATTAAAATTAATATGTTAGCTTTTTTTATGTGGCAAGGAGATCTCTTTGCTAACGAATTAATCTACAGTTTTAAAAGTCCTAGCTTCTCAGGAATAAATACATCAAGTCATTACCTTACTATTGAGAACCAAGAAGCTACTCGAAAAGCTACAATTAAAGAAGAGATCAAAGCTTACACAGATCAGTTAGCTAGAGAAGCAGACAACACAACGCTTGCTAGATTTATAAGAAACTTAGAAAGTCGTATCTATGCACAGCTATCACGACAGATGGTGGAGTCTTTGTTCGGAGAGACACCACAGAAAGAAGGCAAATTAACTTTAGAGGGAAATACGATTGAATACGTTGTTGAAGCAGATACGATCACGCTTACAGTTACAGACGAAACAGGTGGTACAACTAATATTACTGTGCCTATCGGTGACTTTACTTTCTAGTTGTGCCTCACGTAATATATTAGAAGGCAGTGGTATACCTAATGTAGTAATTAAAAGTTCTTCTATAATGGATTTACAATCCCAAGAACTAAAAAACATACCTGCTGCAAAACGTAAGCCTGTCATAGCTATCTATCCTAATAGCTTTAGAGATCAAACAGGACAGCGCAAAAGCAACGGACAGTTTGCTTTATTTAGTACAGCAATTACTCAAGCTCCTGAAGCATTTCTTATCAGGGCTTTAAAACACGCAGCAGATGGCAAGTTTTTCCAAGTTGCAGAACGTGTAGGACTTGACAGCTTGACAAAAGAACGTCAGCTTATAAGATCTACAAGAGATTCATTTGACGAAGACAGCACGGTAAAACCGTTATTACTGGCAGGATTGATAATACAAGGAGGTGTACTAAGCTATGATGCTAATGTTTATTCTGGAGGAACAGGAGCAAGAGCGTTAGGTTTAGGATCTGCAAAACAATATAGAGAAGACTTGATTACTATTTCATTACGTCTTGTGTCTGTATCGACAGGCGAAGTATTAATTGAAACATTGGTAACTAAGAGTGTGTTATCCGCAAGTCTTTCACAGGATATATTTAGATTTATATCTGAAGGAACAAAATTGATTGAAGCAGAAGGAGGAGTTGCAGCAAACGAAAGTAGTGCTATAGCTCTGCAGAAAGCAATAGAAGCAGGTGTATTAGAAATAATAAAAGTAGGAATTACTAGGGGGTATTGGAAATATGAATAAATTAATTAGCTTGTTGGTGTTAGTATCGTTTAGCACTTTAGCTTCAGACAACGAGATCTTTGTAGATCAAGTAGGAGCCACAGCTAACATAGATCTTGAACAGTTAGGTAGTGGTAACATTATAGGTGGCTTATTAGCAGCAGCAGGATCAATGACTGCATTAGATCTTGATGGAACTTCAATGACACTAGATATAAATCAGATAGGAAATACTAACAAGTTTCTAGGAGATATGTACGCAGATACATACACTGGTTACTTTAACTTTGACGGTGATACCAACACGTTCACATCTAAGATGGACCCGACCAATGCGTTTGGTGCAGATGGTTCAAACGTTAATGTCCAAGTGACAGGTAGTACCAACACCTTTACACTTGATCTAGCTACTGCAGCTTTGGCAAGTGGTGCAGATATAGATTGGACTGTACAGGGTTCTAGTAATACTATTAACGCTGACATTGATGTAGATTCAGCGACTAACTATATGAGTATAGATGGTAACAGTAACACAGTAAACTATGATGGAGATGGTTATGCGCAGGGGTATTTTCACCTTACACACACAGGAAGCTCAAGAGCCTTTGATGTGGATCAACAAAGCACACAAGATAATGACTGGCTTAAAGTTACTTCTACTGGTTCTAACGGTACAGTTTGCATTAACCAAGACGATCAAGGCACAAGCGTTGGATGTTGATATTGGAAGCATTACACAGTTAAACGGAAACACCAGAGTAGTACGAGATAAACCATATGAGAGCGAGATTGATTTCTCGCTTAACTCTATGGATAAACTAGAAACTGCGCAAGGCAGAATGGGTGTTACGTTTAGAGATGATACAACGATACGTCTAACAGAACACAGCAACGTAATCATAGATAAGTTTGTGTTCGATCCTGATCCAGCTAAATCTACAATGGCTTTATCGTTTGTTAAAGGTACTGGTAGGTTCATAAGTTCTAAAACTAAAAGACGTATACCTAAAGATAACATTAGTATTAAAACCAATGCAGCCACCATTGGGATTCGTGGCACAGATTTCACGCTAACAGTTAAAGAAACTGGAGAAACTTTAGTGATCCTACTCCCTGATGAGTTTGGTAACTCTAGTGGTGAGATAACTGTAGACACAGCACTAGGACAGGTAGTCCTTACCAAAGCCTATGAAGCTACTACAGTATACAACTTTGAAACTGCACCAACTCCTTCAGTTATACTAGACCTAACACTAGATATGATTGACAATATGCTCATTGTAAATCCCCCAGAGTCTATACAAGAGCAAACAGAAGAAACAAATGCAGTAGCAGATAATATACTGGATGTAGACTTCTTAGAGTTTGACGAGCTAGAACAGGATGATTTAGCTGAAGATGATTTAGAATATACAGAGCTAGACATAGACTACCTAGCAGGTAACTTCCTTGAAGATCTACTTGATGTCATACAAGAAGTTGACGAGCTAGGCAAAGCAAACAAAGCTCTGTCTGCAGATGGAGTAAAAGGTACTGCAGTAGGCTACGATGGTGACACCCAGATTAGTACCTTTGTTACTGACACAAACTTAAAGTTCTTAAGATCTATAGAAGATACACTAGAGATGAATGTATCTAAAGATGGTTCATACAGTATAACTATTGAACAAGAAGGTAAAGTAAACAGAGTTACTACTAACGGAGGCAGCTCCTCTGTAATTAATATTAAACAAGGAAGTTAACCTTTACATTTCTTGCAAAGCTTGCAATTCTGATTGAAGATAATCGTGCATGTTATGTAGTTTGTCTTTACTTTTGTTTATAACATTACGCACGATCCAAGCTTCGTCAACATGAAATAACTTATCAATATGTTTTTCAGGTAATACAGACATCTCTGTTATTAGCTGATTGTCACGATTAAGAAGTACTTTAAAACTTATTAAGTTTGCTTCAGTTTTCTTTTCCATATTAAATAATCTCACAAGTACCTGCGCTACACGCAAGCTCTTTAGTGTTCTCAGTGTTATCTTCTGTTTCGTACTCTGTTATCTTAGACCAATCTACTGTGTCTGTAGTTTTCTTTAACCATTTACGATACTCGTTATAAGTAATCTCTTGATAAGGAGCTTGCTTGTATGAGTGATCTGAGTATGGTAAAAACGAGATACCTGATACATCATCAAAGTTTTTATATACCCAAGCACCTACGTCTAACCATTCGTTCTCTTTAACTGAGATAGTAACAGATGGTTTATGCTCACACCAGTTATCCTGATACTTTTTCCAAAGGTCTAAGTGTTGTATAGCTGTGAAGTCCTTCCTTGTGAGAGAGCCTTTAGGACTCTTCATGGGAAAGTAAAACACATAGGTATGCTCTGGCTTAGTAAGATCATCTTCGTGATATACACCTGCGTCTACCATTAGTTTAGCTAACGGATCTTTCTTATCTGCTCTGACAGTACGTAGGTAGTATGGGCTATGTCTAGTGTGAATACCTGAAGCACTATCGACCAGTTGACTAACTGTTCCACTAGGTTTCACACAGGTTATTGCTGCGGAGTGGGGAATACCTAGCTTCTTAGCCCATAACTTATTAACAGACACTGAATAGTTTTTAAGATATTCTAAATCTATATTATTTCCAGTTACCATATCGTTATTGTCCATGATACCTGTAAGTGATACTCCAAGTAACGATTCTTCTTCTGTATTTTGTTTCCATTTACTTGTCAAGTATCTAAAGTTTGTTAAGGTAGCTTGAAACGTACCAAGTATGGTAGCAAGTTCTACTTTATCTTTAAGAGTAGCTGTTGTATCTTCAGGTCTAACCACAACCTCAGTAAGATTACAGAACTGTTTGTTACGTAGAATAATCTCACTACAAGGATTACAACCAAAGTGTTCATAATCTTCTCGTCTACCGTTCTTAGCTGCCTGTTTTTCTGCAGCTTGACGATTAAACATACCACGTTCACCACTTTTAGACTCATACAAAGACAACCACTCACGCATAAACGCACCAGTTTCTGCTGCATCTGTGTATGCTACTGAGTTATTAGATAACGCTCTCTGCTGATTGTCTTCCCACCAAGCACCTGACTTGGCATTGCGCATACGATTGTCTGAGAGGTTGCTGAGAGAGATTAAAGCACTTCGCCTTACTCCCCCTACGACTACGACTTCTGCGACCTTACACATCAAATCATGGCAGTCTATGGACACAAGCTTACGCTGTCCTTTTGCAATAGCATCACGGAATATGTTGATAGTAAAATTAAATAACTCTTCAAGTGGAGCAGGACCACTAGCACGACCACCAAATGTTTTAAGCCTAGCACCATAAGGTCTGATGTTAGACACATCCCATGTGGGAATCTGCCCTGCGTATAGTAACGAGAGTAGTTCTTTGTAGGATTTTGCCCACCCAATCTTAGAATCAGCTACCTTAATAACTGTATCTGTATTAAATAGTTCTTCAGGTAGATCAGGAAGTTGATTAACATACTGACGCTCTACACTAAAGCCAACACCTGTGCCACACATGAGTATGTATAGCGTTTCATCAAAGGCTCTGACGTTATCGACAGCTACATAGCTACAGTTAAAACCTGCAACGTTATCTTGCTCTAATGCTTTACCTGCTGACATCAATGCTCGCATACTTGGCATAACATCTAAGTTAAGCACAGCTTCTTCTAAATATTTTCTAGTTCCGTTCCACGTAACAATGTCTAAGTTATGTTTCTGAGTTAAAAGATTTTCAAAGAAATCAAAATATCTAGAAACAGTTTCACTCCATGTTTCTCTACGTTGATGTTCTTCGTTCCATCTTGCATATCTACTAAGATGTATAAATTGTTGATAGTTTGTGGGTAACTCTGCGTTGTTTGTTTGTGTCATGTTATATCTCTTGTAAAATGTTTAGTGTTAAATATAAAAAAGAAGTAAAGCTTATCAAAAGAAAAACAACAGGCATAAGTGCATCCCATAGTTGTACTTCTACTTCTAGTGTTCCATCAATTCCTGCTCGTAGCATTTGTAAAAATAAAAACCCTAAACAAATACTCGCTTGTAATATTCCTAGCAAAGCTAACACCCCTGCTACTGCACTGTTGTTACTAAATAAAAAGTAACAGCCAACTGACATACCTATAAAAGGTATCATGTAAAGTAATCTGCTAATCATGTGTTTTATCCTCTGTCCATAAGTGTATAGCTATAATAGCGTAGTGTATAATCTTTAACAAGTCACCTTGATTTTTATATTCTCCAGTAACAGAGTCAGGTTTCTTACCATACCTTATAGCATATTTTATAATGTTACCCATGCAGAAACCATCTCCGTGTCCTGCATCTATAACCATCTCTGTTGCTTGCTGTTTGCCAGAAGCATAGTGTTGTTCGTATGTTTTATCTATGTATCTTTTTATTTGTTCTATTGTATTGTGTTCGTTGAATTTATAATCAATCATTACTTCCACTCCTTCGGTAAGGTATCTTCAGTATACCATTTAAAATTATTTGCTTCAGCCCATTCAGCATGTGTTCGTTTTGTTCCGTCTTTTCTTTTCTTGGCAGCAGGCATCGGAGCGTATGGTTTTTGAAATAAAAATATAAGTTCCATTGTATCAGGTAAAGACTTTCTGATCCAGATGTACTTACTATATTCTGCGTGATCCCAAAACCTACCCTTTGCTTCTATAATAATTTTATCTTTTTCAAAGTCAGGTTCGTAAGTATGTTCTATTACATAAGGTACTTTGTTAGTGTGATGACTCCAGTTATTTAATATACCTTTGTGCAACTCGTACTCCCACTTACTATCGTATCCTGTTGGTACGTTCTTTTCTCTTGGTCTAACTTTTCTAGGTTTTCTTTTAGCCATTAGATAACCCAATGACCAGTACTAGATTTTACATTCTGTTCGTTTAGTAACTCGTATAAAGTTGCATCAGGGTTACGTTTTAATTTTTTATAAAACCAACGTAAAGAATAAGCACTTAATAAAAACTTACGATTAGCATAGATGTGTGTTTCAGCAGGCATAAACTCGTGTATGTTTCCTGTATGTATCTTAGTAAGATCTTCTCCTTCAGGAACAACAGAACGTAACCATTCTACTAATAGTTCTTTACTACGTTTTCTTAGTGCTTTTGCTTTTCTTCCGTTCATTTAGTAACTTCCAATACTCTAGGTTCTTTTACTACTCTAGTTAAATAAGAATATCTATCTGCATATTTGAACACTCGTAATCCTTTGCCTTCGTTAGCATCTGCATGACATTCAAACTTATGTCTACACCAAGTACATCCTTTACCTATCTTCATGTTACCTGCTGCTCCATCTGGTACAGGATTATAACATAAATCAGGTGGTGTGTCTACCTTTATAAGTTTTTTAACTGTTTTTATTTTGTTTTTTATGTCAGGTTTATCGAAAGAATCAGGTCTATATAATGCTATTTCACCTGACTCTTTGTTCATGGCTAAGAAACCACCCTTGTTTGTACCCATAGCAGCCTCGTAGCCTGCCAACTGAGGGAGATAACCGAATATATCATCTTCGGCTAGGGTTTTATTATAAAACTTCTTAAACGCGAAACTAGAGGCTGTCTTAATATCCACTACTTCACCATCAATAACGCAGTCCATGTGTCCTTTAATACCAGATACAGAAACTTCTTTTTGTTCATCGGTAACTTTATGTCCTGCTATCTTAACTAACAACAGAAGTACCTCTTCAAGTAGATGTCCGTATAGAAATTTAATAAAGACAGAGGGTTTAATTCTTTCAGTTGTCTTACTTTCTGAACGCATATCATACCATAGCTGACGCATAGGTTTACCAATGTTAGACATACGTAACGTACCACTATCTCTTGGTCTAGGGTTAGCCCAATGAGAAAGAACTTCTTTCATTGACTCACCGAAAGCATCAATAGTTTTATCGTCTATGTTTAGTGACTCACCATCTGATAGTACAGATAGCTTGTCGTATATATCTTCTACTAACGTATCTAGTTTTTTCATATTGACTGTATGATTTCTTTAGCTTCTGATATAGAAACTTTAAACCATTCTCCATTGTTATCTTTACAAATATTTTTTATTTTCTTATGTGCTTGTTGTTCAGCACTTCGTCTATCGTCAAAGTATTTCTTAAACCTTAATTTATAATCTCTAAAAGGACTAGAGGTTTGATACTGTTTACATCTATCCTCTGCATCAATAGCCATACCAACTTTAATCCAACCTTTCCAACAAGGATTAGTTATAACATATACATAACCTTCACTAGATTTTTCATAGCCAGATAAAGATGAGAAAGCTGCACCTTCAAAAGTCTTATATCTTCCTGCTTTATATAATGGATGTTTTTGAGAAACATATTTACCATTAACATACATTCTTTTTAAGTTTGTTTTGCTGCTCCACTCTTTGTGTAATTTTAAATGACACTTTTTACAATTATAATTACTTGTTTTATATGCGTAATCGGTAAAATTAGTTCCTAATACTAGTTCAACACCACAAAACTTACAATCTTTATTAGTGTGTTTCACTTAACAGCTCCTCTATTTTAAAACAATATTTTTTAAACTTTTCTATAGGTATTAAACAAGCTACCTTAGATGAAGTATCTCCTTGACCAGTTAAGGTTCGTGAAGATATGTTATTAATAGTTATACATTCAACTATTTTTATTGGTGTAGTCCATAATATTTCTTTTCCTGTAAAGATAACCCAATAGTCTGCTTTAGTTGTTAGCAACGCTGAAGGTTTACCAAACATCATAAGCTCTATAAGGATATTACCTGTTTCACAACTTCTATAATCTCCTTTTATTTCTAACTTTTTATTTGTTTCAGGAACGAATAAATCATAATCTTTAAACTTACCTTCTATTAAAACAGAACAAGGATATTTTTTTCTACATGTAGCAAGTATTTTTTCTTCTATAATTCTACCACGTTTTAAATCTTTTTTAAAATTTAGTGTTGAGTTAGTGTGTTTCACTCCAGTTCCCTCCATATTGATATTCACCATCTAAAGGACAGTTCATATTAAAAACTTGTCCTGCTTCTATAATAGATCTAACACCCATCGCACCTATTAGTTCTGCTGTTTGTTTAGGTACTTCCATTTGCCACTCGTCATGGATGTTAGCAACAAACTTATACTTTAGGTTTGCTTCACGTAAATGCTTGTCAAATATAACAAGTGCTTGCTTCATAACTATCGCACCTGCTCCTTGTAATAAAGTATTTAAAGCTGAGTGTGCGTTACGTATAAATAATTTTCTACCATCTAATCCTTTGACGAAGCCTCTTGCTGCTGCTCTCGTAACTCTATCTCTAAGAGTTTTAAATGATGGTTTATTATCAAAGAACAGTTGTCTAGACTTTCTACCAGTTGATTTATTTCCACCAACCACGCTTCCAAGCTTCTCATCTCCTGCTCCGTACATAAGCGCATAGATGAATGTCTTTGCCTGATCTCTTGATTTAAGTCCTGCAAGCTTTTGATTAGCGGTATGTATGTCTCCGTTAAGTATTTCATTTGTAAACTCCTCGTCTTTCATATAGTGAGATAACATTCTTAGTTCTAAACCTGACGCATCAATACCTAGTAAGACATTACCTTCGTCTACTGTCCAACATGCACGACACTCCTTGCCATAAGGCTGACGTAAGCTAGGAATCTGCGCTGTGTTTGGACTACGATGTGTCATGCGACCTGTGATAGCACCGTTAGGTATAACAAAGCCGTGTATTCTACCATCTTCTTCAACTGCTTTCACCCACGAATCAACCTGTGCTATACGTTTCTGTAACAAAAGAAACTCTGCAATGAGACTAGCTTCGTGTATGTGTGTAACTTCTGATAAAGTTTTTTCATCTACAATAGGCTGACCAGTAGGTGTAAATCTTTCTGGCTTCCAACCAAAGTCAATCAAGTATTCTCCAATCTGTTTACGACTGCCAAGATTAAAGTCAACTAACTTTCTACGCATGAAAGGATCTGTGTTACCAAACCACAAACAGTTATCGTACTCTTCATCAGACAATCCACGTTTGGATAACTGACCATCCTTCTTAACATAAGGTGTAACTACTTTATCATCTACCCATTTAGGTTTAAATGTATTGTGTACTTCATCTTCTATCTTTTGTTTTCTTTCTCTCAGATTAGCGAGCAATATCTCAGCAGAGTAACTATCAAACTTAAAACCGTTCTCTTCTTGCTCCTTCATTATCTTTGCAACACCATGTTCTAGTAATACACTTTCCTTAGAAAACTGTTTAGATTCTAAACGTAAGCTCTTGAATACTAGAGTATTTAATTGCACATCTCTGACACAATACTTCAACATTTCTGCAGAATAATTTTTGTACTCTTCAAAAGAAATCTTAGGATATTCTAACTTGTATCCCCAAGCTTCAAGACTATGACCACCTGCTCGGATAGGATTGAGAAGTCGTGACAACACTAAGGTATCTAATGCTTCGATATGAGACAGATCAGTACCTGTTAATTTTTTAACTACAGGAATATCAAAGCCAACAATATTGTGTCCTATTAATCTATCAGCAGTACTTAAAAATTTAACACCCTCATCAATCTGATTAGGTTTAAACTTAAAAATCTCTCCTGAGTTAGGATCTTGACACACTATACAATGTATCTTTGTTGCTTTAAGATCGTCTGTTTCTATATCAAATACTAAATCCATATTAAAATCCTTCGTTATTTTCTACTTCTAAATCTTCGTTAGATATTTCTTTAAGTCTACCTGTTTCGTTATCATATAATAAATGACAAGCCATACCAACATCACCTGTGTACCTAGACTTTAATACACGAACCTTAGTTGTCTGTGACTCTTGATGATCGTCTGACTGTTGGTTACGTTCAAGAGCTAATACACAATCACTAAGCTGTGCAATACTTTGACTACCTCTAAGGTGAGATAGGTTTACTTCGATACCGTTCTCATGTCCTTTGTTACCATCAATTCTGCGCAAGTGTGATACAAGAATAAGACCTGCACCTGTTTCTTCTACTATAGATCTAAGCTTAGTCATAATAGAATCAATGGTACGTCTTTCATCTCCTTCAGTAGATGCGCTGACAAGCATGTGCAAGTGATCTACTACTACCCATTTACAGCCACAACCTATGATCATAAACCTTATCTTAGAAAAGATTTCGTCTAGCTCGTTAGCTCCAAAATGAGCATGCACCCATACTCTATTCTTATTCTGTCCATCATATAGAATATCAAAGAGCTTATCTAATTCTTCTTTAGAATATCTTTCTCGTACCTGATCTATATATAACCTAGCGTTAGCTTCGATAGATAAGATACCATCAATAGTTCTGCGCCAGTCTTCTTCAAGTGCAATGATACCTACGTTATCTTTAGTCTGGTTAATTAGCCAATGTTCTATCTCTCTCGTAACACTAGACTTACCAAGACCTGTACCACCTGTAAGAGTAACAAGCTCACCTTGTCTCATGCCATACAGCTTCTTGTTAAGACCTTCGTATGGGTAAGGTACGCTCTCTTTCTTTTCTCTGTTGTGAAACTTCTCACGTTGTTCAGAGACATTGATAACTCCAGATGGAGTGTACGTTTTAGCAGACCACCAAGCTTCAGTAAACTGCTTGTGTTTGTTCTGCCGTAGCATATCGTTAGGATCTTTACACCCTGTAGGCAACGTCATAATACGAGCCTTGCTAGGCTTAAACAATCTAGCTACTTTAGTGCTTGCTTCTTTACCTGCTTTGTCATTATCAAATGCAATGATAATGTTTTCAAAGTCATCAAAGAACTCAAGGCTTTCTTTTATATCTCGTACTGCACCTGCCGCACCGCGCTTAATAGAAACTACAGCCCACTTACTGCCTAGTAATTCGTAAGCTGCCATTGCGTCACATTCGCCTTCGGTAATCGTTATATACTTACCGCTTTTAAATAACTGCTGTCCGAATAAACCTGTGTCACTATACGTTCCTTGTAGAAAGAAACCTTTATCATTTACGTTACGACACTTGGTTGCTGATAGCTCATGTCCGTTGTAGTAAGGATAGAAATGCTTAGTTACTCTGCCTTGTAAATCGTGTTGTGCTTTCACACCATATTTTTTTGCAGTCTCTAACTTTATCTTTCTATCTGTCAACGCAGAATAAGTACCTGCTATATCATTTACTTGTTGTTGTTGCTGAACAAGTGGTTTAATTTTATTTACTTCCATATCTTTTCCTTTGCTTGCATCATCATAGTTAGGCATGAACTCATCACAGCTAAAACATTTTGCTGATCTGTCTTTATTGATACCAACAGCATCACTGCTGTCACACAAAGGACAAGGTTGGTGTACCAACTCCCATTCTTTTTCGTCAAACTCTGCCCTCATGCTTTGCTCCTTTTAAAATTAAGAGGCGGATAAGTTACCATCTTATCTCTTATGTTCTCTTGAATGGTACTGCCTCTCTTGTTAAGTTTAATTGTTAGATTTTACTGCGTCTTCTCCTTCTACCAATTCTTCATCAGCTTCTCCTGTTGGTTTAGCATCTTCATTAACAATACTAATTATCCTACCTGAAAAAAAGTTAAGGCTTGCGTCTATCTCCTCCATGTCTAACGTAAGAGTTGCTTTCTTCTGATTCAATCTTTGTATCCTACCAAAGATACCTTGTGCTTCTTCAGGTAAATCCTCTACTGAAATCTGCACATCATCAATAGTAATAAAAGGTTTCTGTTCATCAACCATCTTAAAACTCCTCGTTATCCAAGTCACCGCCATCTTCATAGTCAACAAGCTCGTTAACCTTAACAGCGACTAACTCTCCAAACGTACCATAAGCTGTGCTGTATGGTCTAACCTTTACAGTAATGTTAGAACCATTACCAATCAAACAATCTAAAGGATTACCATCAGCATCAATTAGCTTTGGAGCTTTGTTGGCGACACCATCTTTCTTACGTATCGCAGTCTTACTGAACATGAACGCAGGCTCATCATACTTAGCGTTGCCTGCTCTATCGGTAGACTGTTTAAGACCTGCTGCTTCTAAGTCAGCTGCTGTGTCTTCGTCAGTCAAGATAGTGACCATGTATTTATGTGGTTCAAAACGTGTGTTAGGTACAGACACGTTAGCCCACATTGCTTTTCCTGTTGCGTACATCATTTTTATTTTACCTCTTTCGTTGCTATAAAAATTAGATCTGGTTTTATATTATCGTAAGACCAGAAACTTACTCGCTTAATCAGCGAACAAACAAGATAAAAAGGAAGGTGATACATGAGGGCTACATATCTTGTTCGTGATTTGAATTGTATATTATACACTAACACACCCTCAATGTCAATAACTTTATAAAGTATTATAAAAATAATAAAATAATTAATAATAATTAGTGTTCATATCTATAATAGTTATAAGATTATATCACAGTTCTGACCAGAAGTCAAATCTATTTTTATCTTTGTTTGATTCTATACTATCATCGTTGCCGTAAGTTTCGATACTCTCTTGGTTAGTATCTACACAAGGACAATCGGAATAATAATCATCTACTATTTGATTCAATATGTCTTCGTTCATTTCATTTCCTCTATTGCTTGTTGCATCATTGCGTATTCTTTCTCTAACTCTTCATGTTTCTTTTCAGTTTCACCATCTATTAACTTACCTACGTTGTCTAACGCTTTTGAAATACCTATCTCTTTACGTAACCCTGCAGGTACAGTTCGTTCTAGCTTACTTAATACCTGTTCAATTTGCAAGAGTGTTTCGTATCTATCCTGCATCTTGTGTCTCCCATTTATGATTTAAAACTTTATCAATGGACTCGTTGTGTCTGACTACTATCTTATCTGTATCAAACCAAAAAACCATATCTCTTGTGCTGCTGTCCATAGTTATACTGTCTAGTGTTCTACCATCTATCTCTTGTCCTACTTTCATCTCTATCTCCAAGTTAATTTATAATCTTTATAAAAGAAAAACCCATGTGTTTCTTTACCATCTACCTCATAGTCAGCAGTAAACTGTATGCTCAGTAGCGTACCAACTGTAGCTTTGTGCCAAGTGGTATCATCTTCTGGGTATCTAACCATGACTGTCTTGCCTTTAGGTTTCTTCATGTTCTATCTCCTATTAAACTCTATCTCGCCTGTATCAACATCAGCATATATTAACTGTATCTTAATACCTAAGACTTGTTCAAGTTTCTTTTGATTTAATCTTAATATTCTGTTGATCTTAGTTCCATCAGTTCTTCTTGCCAATGCTTTAACATCTATCAATAGTATATCACCTTCTTCGTTAATAGCAACCATATCAATTATACCTTGACTTTGGTCTTCGTTAAAGACTTGATAACCTTTCTTTATTAGATAGTTATGTACGAGATTAACAGCTACCATTCCTCTACCATGTTTATCATAGCTCATGTTTCTTCCTCAAATTTTTCTTGTTCCTCAATAGATAAATGCATAGTTCTTTTTGCTTCCCAAATCTTGTTCCATTTTTTGTAATGTTTTCTATTACTTTTTTCCCCTTCTATATTATAGTGAGAACGTTTAAAAGGTTCAAAAAGTTTCTCTCCTTTTACATGACTTGTTAAAGTAAGTAAGTGTTGGAAACAGTTTCTCATTTTTCTAGAAGAATATCTTAATAATGTTTCCCATAGTTCAAGTACATGTACTCCCTGAAGTATAATAGTTCCCTCGTGGGTATCTAAACTTATCCAATCTTCATACCTATCTCCGTTTATACCTACCTCTATATTGAAAGAATCTCTTCCTTTTACTTCTATTATAGGTAGATACCTTTCATCCTCTAGTCTGCGTTCACAGCATTTACATTTACATCTAAAGGTGTGGAATTTTTTGTCGTGTTTACTTCTCCATTTACTGTTGTATACTCTTGTTACCATTATAACACCTCCGCTATTGACATATAATAATCATCTATTGCTTGCGCTTCATCAAGCTCTTCCTTCACCTTCACCCACCACTTAGGTTTGTCTCTACCTTTCTCCCACTTAGCGTAATGCTTTTCGTTAATACAATAATCTCTGTACGCTTTGATGGGGTTATCATTCTTGTATTCATCTGGCATAGCTTGTGCAACTGTTGTCATCTGACCACTTTTTATATTTTTAGGGAATTGCATTAAAGGTTTAGCCAACTTAATAATACTTGCATGTTCCTTACCATATCTGTAAGTGTACTCCATTCCTAGTGCTAAAAAATGAGCATATAACCATGAGTAATTTTCATTACATTCTCTAGCCCATATCGTACACGGATGATTCCAGTATGCTCGTTTGTAAAGTCCTACACTATCTGCATATTCATCTCCATCTAACTCTCTGTGTGCAGTACAGAGCATCTGTGCAGTTTCTAAGGGCATTTTCACTAGCATCTTATCTGGCTGTGCTTCTGCCGATTGTATAGGGCTATCATAAAAATAAAATATATTCATCTTACTCTCCAGTATATCCATAAAGAAACAACAAGCATAAGACACATTCCAAATGCAGTATACCCTATTGTCATTTGTAACTCAGCCTCTGCTATCAAGGTGTTTAAGTATAGCTCTTCTTCATTCATACTCCTCTTCCTCATCCTCTATTATAAATTCTTCATAGTCAAATTCTTTACGTTCGTCTTCGTTATCCCAACCTTTTTTATACAAGGCAATCTGTTCAGGTGTCATGCGATCTTCTTCAATACGAGGTGACTCACCTTTGCCAAAAGGATACTCATAGTAATGAGGACTGTACCTTCTATAATAGTAACGATCAGCACTACCTCTGTCTTCAGGTGATCCTGCTCTAGGCATTTCTTCTAATAAATCATTAGCTTCATCTTGAAACTTAGTATCTTTATCTTGAGCATCATACCATGCCAGTTTATTTGGTGCTACTATCGCTATCGCATCTCTAAACTTCATACAAACTCCTTAGTTATGTTGGATATAATAGTATCCATGTTCTCTATTGCATCTTTAGGCAAGAGTGCTATCGCAACCTTGTTACCTATCTTTTCTTTTAAATGATAAGAGTTAAGCTTTGGATTTAAACTTAAGACTCCTTGATACCTGTTTATATCTAGTGCATAAGAACTGTTACTAGCGTTCCATTCTTGGACACGTTCATAGATACTACCATACAGTAAGTTTCTTTTCTCTGTTAGATCATCAATATCTTTACTCAAAGCTTTCATCTGATTTGAATCTGATAACATAGACTCGTAGTCTCTATCATCTTTAATCATCTCTTGTCTCTTACTCTTTAACTCTGTCTCTATCTTATCAGCAATAGTATCAACGATTGCTTCTTGTTCAAACTTTCTTATCTGTGTAGCCATTTTACTTTCCTCTTTATTGTTAAAAAATGTGGTAGTTTTTTAGTCATGAAGATGACTACCAACTCCTCTGACAGCTCTGCTTGACTATCTCGTGGTTTATCCAGTCTGTCTCCTGCAGTAGATGCGCTTTTATAGTCACACCAACAACTCTACATTACATTGTTGGTCAGACTTCTATGTTACGACTTAGGTATAAAGCACATGTACTGTCTACCCAAGTTAAGCACTCGACCTCGACCTGTTCGATACGTACCAAACTTGTTAAAGCCTCTAGTGTTTGTCGCAACTCTAAACTTCCACCCAAATAAATTAATGTGGTAGAACTTCTTGTCATAGCTTTGGCTGTCTCTAAATAATCTTAACATAATGTAACCCTCTTTTGTTTACACGTACAGTTTTATAATAGGTACTGTACTTAAACCTGTAACTCTTTTAAGTTAGCCTCAGTTATAAAGAAGCTATCTTTTATTTTGTTCTCAGCTTGTCTTACCTTAACACTACTTCCCTTCCTTGTCAAGTACCCAACACTACTTTCTTTATCAAGGAAGCGAGCGTCAGTGTCATCAAAGCTTACAATCTTTCTTCCAAATAATTTATCTGGAATCTTGAGCGTATCGCCCTTACTATTCTTGGTATTAAAGGCAACCGCAATCTTGAATTTCTTCTTGACCGCTTCCCTTCCATGCTGTAAAGACTTCTTACTGTATGGTGAGAAGCTATATGTCAAGTCATAATTCTTCAACTTGTTATTGCTTACTCTCGGCAGTATCTTGGTATAATCATAGAACTGCACGTTCTTAAATTCTTTTATAATATATTCAAAATCTATATCACTCGTACCATTTAATCGTATGGCTAGTTTTTCCCCATGTTCAAAAGACAGCTTCATAATCTCATTCTTTAACATACTATCAAACATTTCTCGTTGATAAAGATAGAGCAATGTCCTTCTTATAATAGCCCTTGTCGCGTGTTTCATGCCTAATCTACCCGCATGAATCAAGCAATCATTCTTACACCCTGCTAATTCTGCAAAAGCACACAGCGTTTTCTTTGTCAGCATGTCCGCTTGAGCCAGATACATAATGCCTGTCTTGATCTCTATCTTTTCACTCTTCACAGTCTTGGCATCACTGCCTACTGATAATAAACTTGATGGAAGCTTGTTAAAATATTCTTGATTATCTTTTAATATTTTTCCAAGTGTCACGTTCTCACCACCAAACATCACCCGCCTGTCTACCTCAGCGTTGTTTATGTAATGTTGGTATAACATATTAATCTACCTCTATTTGCTGTATGTCACCATTAAAATTATATTTTTCTAACATGTAATCTATCGCTTCTTCCCATGTTAAAAAGATTCTATCTTCGTCATGATTCCAGTTATCTATAATATGTTCTTGCTCTTCGTCACCTACAATAAAGCTATCAGCTTCATGAAGATTACCATAGATAGTAATATTTTTATATTTATCCACATTATCTATTTCCATGTTTAAACTTCCTCATTATCTAATTTATAATCTCTATCCCATTGCTCACCTGCAAGCTTACCCATAAAATCTGTAAACTCTTCAATCTTTTTGAGTTGTGCATCTCTTATGTCATAGTTAGAATAATCTACTATTCTGCTGTAACCTTTTTCTGCTACTGCAGTTGTCCAAGTATCAATATA
>Ga0209425_10002932_pt1 | contig 18492 bp, 19 predicted proteins | sample COG_05_FD_184749 | JGI IMG/M metagenome (GOLD analysis project Ga0209425, IMG submission 184749) | Pelagic Microbial community sample from North Sea - COGITO 998_met_05 (SPAdes) (version 2) | ecosystem: Environmental > Aquatic > Marine > Neritic zone/Coastal water | place: Helgoland, sampling...
TGTAATGAATGATAACCAAACTCAAGAAAAGAAAGATACATTAAGAAATCTTGGAGCTGAACTTCGACTAGTGCCAGCTAAACCTTATAAAGATGATAACAACTTTGTTAAAGTTGCAGCAAGACTAGCTGAAGAATTAAAACCAACAAATAATAATGGAGTTATTTGGGCTAATCAATTTGATAACACCGCTAATGCTAAAGGACATTACGAAGGAACTGGAAAAGAAATTTGGGAACAAACTGAAGGTAAAGTTGATGGATTTGTTTGCTCTTCTGGTACAGGCGGAACTATTTCAGGGGTTAGTAACGCTCTTAAAGAAAAAAATAAAGATATAAAGATTTATTTATCTGATCCAAAAGGTTCTGCTCTTTATAATTATATAAAAAGTGGTGAATTAAAATCTGAGGGGAATTCAATTACTGAAGGGATTGGCTCAAGTAGAATTACTAAAAATTTTGAAAATGCTAAAATTGATGGTGCTTTCTCGATTGATGATCATGAGGCTCTCCCTATTCTTTATGATCTAATTCAAAATGAGGGTTTAAGCTTAGGCACTAGTTGTGGGATTAATATTGCAGGAGCAATTAGATTAGGAAAAGAGTTAGGCCCTGGAAAAACAATTGTAACTATCCTTTGTGATAAGTCAGATAAATACAACTCTAAGATGTTCAACAAATCATTTTTACAAGAAAAAAAACTACCTATTCCTAGTTGGCTATAATAAAGTAAATACTTTATTGTGGGAAATTTTACAGCATATATTGTTTTAATTATTGCAGTTTCATTAGGCACTGCAGCAAATGGTTTTGCTAAAAGTGCTCAAGGTTTCACTTTATTAATTCCAAGTATATTGACTGCAATAACAATCGTTGGATGTATGTACGCCCTTTCAATAGTTATGAAATCAATTCCTGTTGGCATAACTTATGCTTCTTTTGCAGGACTTTGTATTATTGCAACAACGATTGTTGGAATATATAAATTTAATCAAATGCCAGATTTATTTACTATTCTTGGTCTTATCTTAATAATTTCAGGTGTATTAATTGTTAATCTTCTAGGTAAAACAAATTAATTTTTGATTTAATGCTTAATAAAAAATATTCAAAGATATTATTTATTTTTTTTATGGGTTTAGGAATGAGTCTATTAATGACTTTGATAATTACCTATATAAATACTGGTTATGACAATAAATATATTAATAGATTTTTTAAAGCTTGGTCTGTAAGTTTGCCTGTAGCGTTACTTGTGACCACTATAGTAGCTCCTTTAGTAGAAAAATTTGTAGATAAAATAACTAAATAACCATACTGTTAGTTGTGCAATATTTAAAAAAAATAAAAGCAATCAAAGATAATCTCAAAGAACATTTAAACACAATTAGAATAGTTGAAAGAGATCTTATAGAAAAAATTTCAGAAGCTTCAAAAATTATATCAAAAAGTTTAAAAATGGGTGGAACAATATTTTGGTGTGGTAATGGTGGTAGTGCCGCTGATAGTATGCATCTATCAGCAGAATTGATCGGAAGATTTAAGAAAAATAGAATTCCATTAAAATCAATCTCTTTATCCGGTAACCCATCTACTATTACATGTATATCTAATGATTTTGGCTATGAAAGTTTATTTTCAAGACAAATACAGGCACTCGGAAAAAAAGATGATGTACTTATTGTAATTTCTACTTCAGGTAATAGTAAAAATATAATTAAAGCTATCAACCAAGCAAAAATAAATAAATTAAAAGTAATTTCTTTCCTCGGAAATAAAGGAGGAAGATGTAAGGGCAAAGGTTATTTAGATTTAATTGTTAACTCTCACTCAACTGCTAGAATACAAGAATCCCATATTATGATTGGTCATATAATTTGTGAGTTAGTTGAAAAAGAATTAAAAATCTAAATCAAATTTTAAATAAAAATTAATTTTTTTTATAAAATACATAACCATTAAATTTTTCATAAAAAGAATAATTTTCATCAATATATTCTAAAGTTTCAGGCATATTTAATGGATTTATTAAAAGTCTATATGGGGATTGGTATAAAATTATTTCGGGTGATGAAAAGTTTAATTGACTTATAAATCTTTTTTCACTTTTTTTATTCAATACTTGGGCGCCTGGAATAAAATATTCCGTACAACTTGGTTTTTTTAGAAAATATGGAAATGAAATATCGTCGGTGAGTATTTGTATACAATTATCGTTTTCACTGAGTTTTTTATAGCGATCGACAACTAAATTAAAATTTTTGTTTAAATAATTTTTATCAACTGAATTTACCAAGTGAGATATGTTATCTTTAAAATAAAAAATATTCTTAAAAGTATTAATGTTGCTATGAGAGCTGTAAAAACCTAAAAAATAAAATAAGAATAGTGATAAAAAAATGACTAGATTAATTTTATACTTATCTAAAATTTTTTGAATGTGATTTGATGTTTTAAATCTTTGAAAGATAAACATTAAAATTAAAAATAAAAAAAGAAAAAAAAGAATACCAGAAGCATATTTTATATGTGGCGTGTCTGATCTCATAAGTGCAGATTTAAAGCCTATAATTCCTGCACAATATAATAAATTAAGATAAATTTTTGTTTTAAAAAAAATTTTATATTTTTTACTTAAATTAAAATGAATCAACATAATGCTTATCAAATAAAAAATTATGAGGGTTTTTGTACCCCTAATACTATCTGGACTAAAAGGTATTCCGTATTCAATGCCTAATAAATAATCTGAAGCAGTATAAATAAAGCCTGATTGGTAAAAAAAGTTTTTTAAAGCCTCTGGACTCAGTAAAAATAAAAAAAATCCCCAAGACATTAGGGCCCCAATAAGTAAAATAATAAAACTTTTTAATTCTTTATGAATAACAAAATAGATTAAAGTCAAAAAAATAAGTGCATTGACGTAAGCGCCTATATCCCACCACCACAAAACTGAAATTAGAGAGAAAGTACCAATAGATAATAATTGAATTTTATTGTTATTAATTGATAGTATCGATCCCAAAAACAAAATAAATATTAAGTAAAGTAAATATCTCTGATAAAAAATTAGAGGATTATAATAATCAGGTAGTGATATTACAATAAACGTAAATATTATAAAAAAAGTTTTTTTTAAGAAATCATTAATTTCTAACGATAAAATAATATTTTTTGAAATTAGAATTAAAGTGAATTTTATTAAATAAATTAATATTAATTTTATAAATAACAAACCTCCAATACTCAAGTTTCCAAATATATAATTTGCTATTAAAGCTAAGTTATTTGCAAAAAAACCATAATCATAAAGTGTTGAACCAAATAAATTTCCATTTTTTAGATAATTAATTGCTGGAACCAAATAAGTACCCTCATGAAAAAAATCTATTGGCCTTACAAAAAGTCTAAAATCTAAAGCTAAAAATTCTAGTGAGATATAAATTATAAAGAAAAAATAATAATTTCGTAAAATATTTTTATTATTAAACTCAGATTTTATAAGAAAATAATCGTTACTTTTTGGATTTAAACTTAAAATATTATCATTAAATTTTATAAATAATAACAAATGGACCAAAAATGGTACAATTAAAAATGTCAAAAACCTTATTGTGTCATTTAAAGGATTAATTTTATTATAATAATAATTACCTATTATGAGATTGTTTTCATCGTAAGGTAATTTTATTTTATCCCAAAAAATTAAAATTATAAAAGCACAAGTAAATGATGAAAGAAGTGGAATTATTTTTTTCACAAAAGTAAAAATATATTTATTTTTTAAGAGCTTCGTTTTCTTTTGGTTTTAAAATTTCTTTAATAACATATGATTTTCTCCCTCTTACTTCTTCAAATACTCTTGCTATATAAATTCCTGTGATACCTAGAGTAAATAAAATTATTCCAGAAAAAAAAGATATGGTTATAATTATTCCTGCCGTTCCTGGAACTGCTAATCCTGTAAACTTTGTGTATAAGGTATAAAGTATTAATGAAAATGAAAATAAAATAGAAATCATTCCAATAATTATTCCTAAATATAAAGGTTTAAGTGAATACGCTGTAATACCACTTATAAATTGATGAACTGGTCCTGCAGATAATAACGGAAATTTAGTTTTACCATCAAATCTGGATTCACGAACATATTCTACGTAGGCTTGTTTAAAACCTACCCAAATAGATAACCCTCTTATGTATGGTCTAAATTCATTTTGATCTAAAATTTTATCTAAAGCTTTTCTGGAGATTAATTTAAAATCCCCAGCCTCATTAGGTAATTTTATGTCTGATAAAAAATTTATGATCTTGTATGCAATTTTAGTAATTAATAATTTAAATCTAGACTCTCCCAATCTTTTAGTTCTAATTGTGTGCACAACGTCTGCACCATTTTCATATTTGGTTAAAAGTTTATTAACAATCTCAGGAGGATCTTGTAAATCAGAATCCATATAAACAATACAATCACCACTAGCATGTTTAAATCCTGCCAATACACATGGTCCAACACCAAAAGTTCTGGACATGTTTATAATTGTTATTGGAAAATTTTTTTGTAAATCTTTTAATATTATTTCTGAATTATCGTCTGAGTCATCATTAACAAATATTAATTCATAATCATAATTCTTTAATTTTTTTACTTCTTCATGAACTCTTTTTATTAATTCATTCAAATTTTTTTCCTCATTTCTAAATGAAAAAACAAAAGAAATTAGTTTCATATTGTAATTAATAGACTATTTAATTTAATATTAAAATGACAAAAAAATAAAAAAATTATGAAAAATGTAGATTTGGTAATTTTAGTGGGCGGAAGAGGATCGAGGATAAAAGAATTTCTTAAAAATAAACCTAAGCCAATGATTAAATTTAATAATATTTATTTTTTACAATATTTAATTAATAATCTTAGCAAATACCCTTTCAATAAAATTTATCTTCTTACTGGTTATAAAAGTGAAATTATATTTAGAAATTTTCATAAAAAAAAATTTAATTTAACAGAGGTAATCTGTTTGAAAGAAAAGAAACCAATGGGTACTGGAGGGGCGCTACTAAATTTAAAAAAAAAAAAAATTAATGATTTTATTCTTACAAATGGAGATACAATTTTTGATATAAATTTAAATGAACTAATAGGCTCGTATAAAAAAAAAACATTGGGTTGCGTAGCTTTAACTAACAATAAGAAAAATACAAATAGTTTTAAATTAAACAGTTTGGACGTTAAAAAAAATATTATTTCATATAAAAAAAATAGTCCATTAATGAATGGTGGAATTTATTTTTTTAAAAAAAAAATTATTAATTTACTTCCTAATAAACCCTCCTCACTGGAAGATGATATTTTACCAAAAGTGATTCAAAATAAATTACTTACAGGTAAATTTTTTAAAGATTTTTTTATTGATATTGGTACACCAAAATATTTAAAAAATTCAGAAAATAGATTACTTAATCAATTTAAAAAACCTGCAGTATTTTTAGATCGTGATGGTGTTATAAATCATGATTACGGTTATGTTTATAAACGAAAAGATTTTAAATTTAAAAAAGGAGTTTTAAAAGGATTACATTACTTAATAAGTAAAAATTATTTTATATTTATAGTTACTAATCAAGCTGGAATTGCAAAGGGATTTTTTAAAGAAAGTGATTTTTTTAAATTACAAAATAGTGTTAAAAAAGAATTATCCAAAAAAAATATATTTATTGATGAAATTCAATACTGTCCTTTTCACCCTCATGGACAAATTAAAAAATATAAAAAAAAATCTAATTTAAGAAAACCAGGAAATCAAATGATTATAAACATCTTTAAGAAATATTTAATTGATAAGAAAAAAAGTTTTATGATTGGAGATAAAATATCAGACGAAAAATGTGCTCATAAAAGTAAATTATATTTTTCATATGCTAAAGATGATTTTTATAGAGATTTAAAAAAAAATATGAAAAAATTTTAATAATTATTAATTACTTTATTTTTGTCATTAGAGAATATTTGTATCAATTCTGATATCCCTTTATCTAATGAAATAGTTGCTTTAAAACCTTTATTTTCAATCTTTCTATTACTTACAAAGTAATCTCTTTTGTCGGGATCTTTTCTGTTTTTTACAATTTTAATCTTTAATTTTTTATATTGTTTTTGAATACTTCTAGCCAACATGATCTTACTAATATTTGCAGAGGATAAACCTAAGTTATAAACATCATTTTTCAACTTATTGAAATTTTTCATTGTAAAAATAATTGCATTTACAACATCTCTTACATGTATAAAGTTTCTTCTAAAATGAGGTTCAAATAATGTTAATTTCTTCTTTTTTACAGCTGTGTAAACAAAGTTATTTACCAACAAGTCACTCCTCATTCTATAACTATGCCCAAACACTGTTGCCAGTCTAAAACAAACATGATTTTTAATTTTTAATCTAACTAAATCTTCACCATCACATTTTGTTCTTCCATATAAAGAAATTGGATTTAATGGGCTATTCTCATCACAATATTTATTTTTTTCACCAACACCGTAACCAGAGTTTGTAGTAAGATAAATTACTTTATTTTTTTTTGTAACCACTTCACACAATGTTTTAATTGTTCCTAAATTGGTGCTTTTAGCGTCTTTTTTAAACTTCTCACATAATGGAGCTCCTACTAATGCTGCCAAAGGAATAATAAAATCATTTTGTCTTACAAGTTTTTTTATTAAATTTTTATTTCTAACATCTTCACAAATGAAATTAAAATTTTTGTGAAAATATAAATGATTCAGAGACCCTTTGTCATATTTTAAAAGATCTACTACAGTCACATGATGTCCTTGTTCTAATAACTTAGTACTTAACATTGTACCAATATATCCCGCTCCTCCTGTTATTAAAACTTTGCTCATTATTTTTAAAATTTAAAACTTTTATATCATTAATATTTAAATCTTAATCACCTTTAATTTTTCTTTTAAGTTTTATTTTAGTCATTTCCGCTATATTTTCTGCTGCTTTTGCTCCAAATTTTTTTGTTATTAAACTTAGAAAAGGTTTGTGATTATGGTATTTGTCAAATGCTTCATCTCTCAAAGTTATAACTTCCTTGGCAGATAGTTTTTCTGTTGGTAGAGGCAAAGTGTCGTAAGAGTGAAATGAATACCCTTCATAACTACTGGGCAGCTTTACACCATCATCTAGTGCTTTTTTATATAAAAAACTTCCTGGTAAAGCCATTGCCCCGTAGGTATTCCAACCTGCCGTACACAATTCCAAGCTTAAATCAAAAGTTTTTTGAACTGTTTCTTTTGTATCTCCAGGTAATCCATAAATATAATTTGCCATCACGTTAATATCTGCATCATGAACTTTTTGAATTACTTTTGTTACATCAACATCTTCAAATTTACCTTTATCAACCTCGAGTCTTACTGACTTATCTCCACTTTCAATTCCTAAAGCTAACCACTTTATCCCAGCTCTTCGAACTAATTTTAATATTTCTGGTCTTTTTACAGTATCTATTCTACTGTAACTCCAAATTCTAAGTGAGTCATCCTTGTTTCTCTCTGCTAATTTTTCACACAATGGAATGTAATATTTCGGATTCAGTAAAAACATTTCATCAACAATTCTTATTGTTCTAACTCCCATTTCAATTAATTTATCAAATTCTTTTATTATAAAGTCTGTAGACCAAAATCTCATTTTGCTATAATTTGATGCTACACCTACCTCATCTTTATCGTCTCTATTCAAAATATTAATCATGCAAAAATTACATCCAAATTGACATCCTAAACTTGTTTGTAAACTTGCATAGGGTGTTCTTTTTTCGAAATCATATTCAGCGTGCCACATTGGTGCACGATATAAATCCAATGGTTTTTTTTTATAAGGAAGTAAATCCCAAGCGTATCCAGGTAAATCTATATCCATTTTTTCATTAGGTACTATTGACTCAGGTTCGCTCATTATAATTTTATCCTTATTTCTATATGCAATACCTTTAATTTTAGATAAATTTTTTGACGAAAACTCATTAATTTTTAATATGTTTCTTAATGCATAAACCCCTTCGTTTGTAAAAACAAAATCAATACTTTTTTCTTTTTTCAATGTATCTATCGGAAGTGCTTGCACGTGAGAGCCTATTATTGAAATTGGAATATTTATATTTTTTTTCAAGTATTCACTTATATAAATTGCTCCACTCATATTTGTAGTTCCTGCGTTAACATTTTGTCCGTAAACAATTAAACAAATCATTTTTGGTAAAAAAATTTTTACCTTATTTAAGATTTCTTTTTCAGTTAAATTTTCAGCATTGGCATCTAAAATTTTAACTTTAAATCCAATGCTACGAGTTGATTGTGCTAGAAGTAAAGCCCAAGTTGGAGGTTCTATAGCTGAATAAGTTGTTGATAATGATTGATAAGTTTTACTAGAGCTATTGCTTACTAAAAATAAACAATCTAGATTTTTTTCATTACTCATATTAAAGAGAAATTTTATTTAAAATTTTTACAATTTGAATTATCTTATTCCTTTTAAGTGAGGGATAATTCCCTATGTAATATCCAAAAAAATGTACATGATCTACGTTTTTAAACTCTTTAAAGTTTCTTACTTTTACAAAATTTTTTAAATATGGTTGTCTTAACTGATTTCCTCCACCTGCATTGCCACGCCTAAATTCTATTTTATAGTTAGCTAAAATTTTCTCAAAATTGTCACGTTTTTTAAGATTTTTAGTTTTAAGAACAACCGGAAAAGCATAATTACAGCTACCATCAAGCTTGAAATCGGTCCAATATTTATCTTTATCGAGATTATTTAAAAAAAATTTAAAATTTTTTGATCTTTGTGTGTTATTTTTATTGAGACTTTTTAATTGACTTATCCCAAGTACCGCTCCTATTTCATTGTTTCTGAAATTAAGTGTAGGATATAAAAAAATAAATTGAGGAGAAAGATTTTTATATTTTTTAATCATTTTTTTTTCAAATAGACTATTTTTGGCTTCTCTTACCATTCCATGTGATCTAAATATTTTTGATAATTCATGAATTTTTTTATCATTTGTGCAAATCATTCCTCCTTCGATAGTTGTCATGTGATGTGCATAATAAAAAGAAAAATTTGAAATCATTCCAAAGGTTCCCAATTTTCTCATTTTATGTTTAGCTCCATGACTTTCGCAAACATCTTCAATCAAAGGAATATTTCTTTTTTTTAGTTCTGCCAATAATTTATCTGACAATCCATTAAAACCTTGGGCATGAGTAATAAATACCGCTAAAGTTTTTTTATTGAGTTTGTTTATAACTTCGTTTGAAGACATGGAAAGTGTTGTTGGATCTATGTCAACAAAAACAGGCTTGAACCCATTCATAATCACAGAATTAATATCTGAAACCCATGTTAAAGTTGGAACTATTATTTCATTTTTTTTTTTATTTTTATTTAAAGCTTTAAGAATAGAAATTGTAATAAAATTTGCTGACGATCCTGAGTTTACAAAAGTTGAATATTTTACACCTAGCCATTTCGACCATCTTTTTTCAAACTCTTCTACTTTTTTTGATTGGGTTAAAATTGTATCTTTATTTTTTAAAAACCTTTTTACTGCTCCAATATCTTGATTGGTAAAATTATTATTCATTAATTTATGATTAAATTTCATATTATCTTTTAAAATCTTGAAATATAACACTCGTTCCCTCATTTATGAAACGAAATGGGACATTGATTAATTTTGGATTATTATTAAAAAAAGGCTTACGATATTTTTCTTTCATATACATTAGTAAGAAACCTCCACCCCCTGCACCTAACAATTTTCCACCTAAAGCTCCATTTTTAATTGCAAAATTATATAAATCATCAATTTTTTTATTTGTTATTGATGGACTTAATTTCTTTTTTAAATACCAAGCATGATTGAGAAGTTTACCAAAGTCATCTAAATGTCCTGAGTTTAATAACCACTCTCCCTCTGAAACATGCTCACATATATCCTTTATATAATTTTTCTTGGAATAAGATAGTTTAGAAACATAGGTTGAGGCAATTTTATGCGCAGACCTATTAATGCCCGTATAAATTAAAACTAAATTTTTTTCTAATTTTTTTATCTGGTTTTGTTTATTAATTTTTTTTATTAAAAATTTATTTCTATTTTTGAAAATTATTTTGTTGAAACCTCCAACAGATGCAGCAATTTGATCCTGTGAACCAACAATTTCATTCATAATTTTTTGTTCAAAATAAATTGCATTTTTTGCAAGTTTATTAGGGGAAATATCTTTTTTTTTATGAAGAGTGTTTAATGCTTTCATTAATCCAACAGTGAAACATGAGCTTGACCCCATGCCACTTCTTGCTGGTAAATCGCCATCATAGTGAATTTCTAATCCACGTTTAATTTTATAAAATTTTAATAAATTTTTAACTACTTTGTGTTTGATCTGATTAATATTTTCTACATTTTCAATTTTAGACCAAACCACTCTATAATTATGTTTAAAAAAACTGGGGAGAAACCTGCATGTTATATATATGTGCTTGTCTATTGTAGCGGACAAAACCTGACCTTTATGATTATTAAACCACTGTGGATAATCGCTGCCTCCACCAAAAAAAGATATTCTATAAGGGGTTTTAGTTATTATCATTATTTTTCATTATAATAGTCCCCGTACTCGACTAATATTGAGTTTATTCCGTCTTTTCTATCATAAGCTTTTTTATATGATGGAAAAATATCTTTTGGTTCTTTAAGTTTAATAACTTCAATTGTCGTACACATTTTTTGTATTGCGTCAGAAAAATCACCAATATGTTGGAATTGTGGATGAAGTGGTCTTTGAGAACCAATACCAGTTCTTATTATTATTTTTGGTACTATTTCTTTACCACACATTATCTTGAATTTATCAATATGGTTAATTAGTTGACTGACACCATACAACAAAAAATTCCATCTTGGAAAAATGCTAATTGTAACATTTTTATCCATTGATAAGCCTAGAGTCATTCCCATTTGCATATCTTCTGCCACCGGGAGTTCTAATAATTTTTTTTTATTAATTTTTTTTAATGTATTAGACATTGCTGTGCCTGGCACTTCAACAGCTTGACCAATAAAAATTGTATCCTTTTTTTTTCCCAAATATTCCATTGATCTTTTTAATTCATCAAAATATTTCATTTTAAAATTGAACTCTCTTTCCGGCTCCTGCGTGAGGATATTTTAATTTATATTTATAAAAAGTAACATATTTACTATTCTTTTTTTCATAAGTAAGTTTTTTTAAGGACCATGTTTTTCTGGTATCCGTACATACAGATTTTGAATTATCTTCAACAATAAAATGAATTGGTAACTTTTTATTAATACTATACTTAATTGTTTCATGTGCAATCCCAGTTTCAGAGGTCATGTCTCCAATAAAACAATAAACTTTATTTTTTGATTTTTTTCTTTTTAGAGATAGAGCTAGCCCTAAACTTATTGGTAAAATTCCACCTACTATTGCTGAAGAATAAATTTTGTGTTCTGGAAAACATAAAGAAATTGATTTTCCATTCATAATCTCTTTTTTTAATTTTTTTGGTGGAACACCTTTTAATAGGCATTGATAGTGAGATCTCCAAGAGCAAAAAACCCAATCATTTTTTTTTATTCTTTTAAAAAATTTAATAAGAAAGTCTTCATTATTAGAATAAAGATGAATAGGTGATCTTATTTTTCCTTCATTGAATGTTTTTGCTATATCATTTTCAAATTCTATTAAATATTTTTTATTCATTTGATATTTATATCTTTTTTGAAATGGGTTTTAAAATCTTTAATACTTTATTATGAATGCTTTTATTTGACGAACAAATAATGTTTCCAGCTTTAATTGCTTTTTCATTATTCCAAGTGCTTATAATGCCTCCTGCAGCTTTAACGATTGGTATTATTGGGTGTATATCCCAAATTTTATTTGAACATTGTAAAACAACATCTATTTTTCCTTCAGCAAAATGCGAATAACTTAAAGCATCTGCGCAAGGAAATTGCATTCTTTTTAAAATTTGTGGAATTTTTTTTTGTTGTTCCAAAGATAAACTACCATGAAAAGCGGCAGATAATTTCATATTAGAAAAAGTTGCTTTTTTATTTACTTTTAATTTTCTTTTTTTTCCATTTTCAAAAACATAAGATGTTTTATCAGAACTATTTAAATAAAATTTTTTAAGTATTGGAAAATTTGCAAGACCTAGAATAGGATTACCTTTATAATTTAATGATATTAAATTACTCCAAGTTGGATTGCCAATAACAAATGATCGTGTGCCATCTATTGGATCGATCACCCAAGAATAATTACTTTTAGATTTTTTATGACCAAATTCCTCGCCTATCACTTGGTGGTTAGGAAAATTTTTTTTAATCTCTTTTCTTATAAATTTTTCAAATTTTTTATCGGCACTTGTAACAGGATCATACCCTTTTCCTTTTAATTTATTAGACACCTTGAAAGATTTATTTAGTTTTGAATAATAAAATTTAGTTAATTTTTTAGCTAAATTTTCAATAAATTTTGAATAAATTTTATAATCTGATGATTTTATTTCTAGCACAAAGGACTAATACTATTTAATTCCTATTGATTAAAGCATAATTTTAAATAATGATTTAAAATTGTATGAAAATTGAACTTAAAGATAAAAAAGTATATTTTGAAAATCAAGGGTTAAAAAAAGAAATTCATCCATTTTGGTTGAGAGAAAGAGTTAACGGAGACAATTTTGTGGATAAAGCAACTAAGCAAAGGTTATTTGATCCCACAGAGCTTCAAAATAACATTAAAATTAATTCTTTAAATTTATCAAATGATTACTTAGAAATTACTTTCAATGATGGAGTAAATACAAAACTAGCAATTCAAAATATCCTTAAAGAATTCTCAAATATTAACGAAGTAGAATATATCAAGAAAATTAAATGGGATTCTTCATTAAAAAATTTTAATAACTTTGAATTTAAAGAAAACTTTTTTGAAAAGGAAGAGATGTATAAAGCTTTAATAAATTTCTATCAATATGGATTTGTTATTTTTAAAAAAGTTCCAACAAAAAATAATTTTATTGTAAATTTTGCAAATTCAATAGGTAGTATTAGAAGAACTAACTTTGGAGAATTTTTTAATGTTAAATCTAAACCAAATCCTAATGATTTGGCATATACCTCCCTTCCTTTGGCTCCTCATACTGATAACCCTTACAGAAATCCTGTACCATGTATTCAAATGCTACATTGTATTGAAAACGAGGTCAGTGGTGGTTTTTCAACTTTAGTTGATGGTTATACTGTAACGGAAAAACTAAAAAAAGATTTTCCAGATTATTATAAAATCTTAGTTAAAATTAAGGTTAGGTTTCAGTTTATAGATCAAAGCGTAGTTTTGGAAGATTGGGCTGAAATGATTCAATTGGATACGGGTGGAAACTTTAAACAAGTAAGGTTTAGTCCTAGATTGGACTTTGTACCTCTAATGGATAAAGAAAAATTGGAATTATACTATTCAGCAAGGAAAAAAATCTCTGAACTTTATAATTCTGATAATTATAAAATTGAATTTAAACTTCAACCTGGAGATTTACTAATGATGGATAATTATAGGTTACTTCATGGCAGAACTACTTACGATGCAAATGAAGGAAATCGTTTTTTACAAGGTTGTTATATTGATTATGATAGCACCGAAGGTAAGCTCAAACATTTAAAAAGAAAATTAAATCTTTAAGAAATACTTTCAATTTGTTTTTCTGCATCTTTAATTGATTTTTCATAATCTAATGCCATTTGATCAGCACAAATAATATCAATTTTTTCAATTCCAAAAAAATTTAAAATAAACTTCAACCATGGTGTAAGAAAATCTTCATTGCTATTAAGTTTTGTTCCTCCAGATGTAATAACAAGATAAGCTCTTTTATTTTTTAACAAACCTTCTCTTCTACCATTAGGTTTAAATCTAAAAGTCTCTCCAACTCTTGCTGCTAAATCTGACCATGCTTTCAAAGTTGCTGGTGGACCATAATTATAAATTGGAGCAGATATAATTATAATATCACTATCTTTTAATTCTTTAACTAAAGTATCTGACAGTTCAAACATCTTTTTATGGTGTTCTGTCTGATCTTTTTTATCAATTTTCATTCCAGACTCAGTAAGCCCTGAAACAAAAACCATTTCATCATCTAAATCTCTATAAGTAACTTCATCCTCTGGTTTTTTAATTTTATCTAATAACTTTTTAGCTAAGGCTCTTGAAGTTGAGCCCTCTTTTCTTGCACTAGAATCGATTTGATAAATTTTCATAATTTAATTACCCAAAATTTTGTAAAAATGGAAAAATATTTAATAAATAATATCCCAAAGCTTGTAATTGATTAGTTAATATTAAAACACCTGTAATTAATAGTATAATTCCACCAATTTTAGATACCAAATTAATATTCTTTTTAAAATTTTTAGAAAATATTAAAAATTTTTGTATTAAATAACCAGAAAAAATAAATGGTAACGCTAAGCCCAAAGAGTAAAAACTTAAAAGCAATATTCCACTATTTATACTGTCTTCAGTAGCTGCAAGAACTAAGATAGATCCAAGTATTGGACCTATACATGGGGTCCATCCAAAAGCAAAAGCCATACCGATTAAAATAGGGCTATAAAAATTTATATTAGTTTTTGTTTGAATTCTTTTTTCATAATTTAAAAATTGTAGATTAATTATTCCAATAATATGTAATGAAAGAATAATTATTATTAATCCAGCTGCCATTCTAAGTTCATAAGAATTTTGAAGTAAAACTTGGCCTAAAAAAGTAGATGCTGCACCAAAAATTATAAAAACAATCGAAAAACCAACAGTAAACAAAATTATTGGAATTAAATTTATATTCTTTTTTTCAATTAACTCATTTAATGAATTACCTGAAATGTAAGAGATATAACCAGGTATTAGTGGCAAAACACATGGAGATAAAAAACTTATCAAACCTGCTCCAAATGCAACTAAAATTTCAAACATTAATATTTATCTTTAATATTCCATTATTTATAAGCATAAACTTTATGTTTTTGTGTACCAAGTTTATCAATTTTTAAAATAACTTCTTCTCCACCTCTTAAATATTTTGGTGGAGACATGTTTTCTCCAACCCCAGGAGGAGTTCCAGTACAACAAATATCTCCTGGATGTAAACTCATACATGAGCTCATATAAGAAACTAATGTTTGAATATCAAATATCATTTGTTCAGTATTTCCTGTTTGCATTCTTTTGCCATCAACATCCAAATACATATTTAATTTTTGAAAATCTGGTAATTCATCTTTAGTGACTATATATGGGCCTATTGGACCAAAAGTATCAAAACCTTTTCCCTTATCCCATGTTAAACCCTTATTTTTTTGAAAGTTTCTTTCACTTACATCGTTGACAAGAAAAAAACCTAAAACATGATCTAAAGCTTCTTCTAAACCAACATTTATAGCTTTTTTTCCAATAACAAAGCCTAGTTCAACTTCCCAGTCAGTATGATTAGATCCTTTAGGAACAATTATCGGATCATTAGGACCTGTTATACAACTAGTAAATTTTGAAAAAATAATTGGCTCTTTTGGTAATGGCAAATTTTGTTCCTTCGCATGATCTTTAAAGTTTAAGCCAATTCCAATAAATTTTGATGGATTTGAAACACAGGGGCCAATTCTTAAGTTTAGATCTAATTTCGGTAAACTTGAGATATTAACTTTTTTTATTTTATCGATTGTTTCAAAATTTAACGTATCTGGATCTAGATCTTCTATTATAGATGACAAATCTCTATAATTACCGTCTTGATCCATAGTGGCTGGTTTTTCATTTCCAGTAGCGCCTAATCGCAATAACTTCATTAACCTTTAATTCCTAAGTGTGTATATTTAACATTTAAATAATCTTTGATTGCATTAGACCCACCTTCTCTTCCATAGCCACTTTGTTTAATGCCACCAAACGGTGCTTCTGCAATTGCTACTACCCCAGTGTTAACTGCAACAGAACCTGTTTCTAATTGTTCAGATGCTAGATGGGCTCTTTCCATAGAATTAGTACAAACATAGCTACATAGGCCAAGCTCATGATTGTTGGCTCTTTCAATAACTTCATCAAAAGATTTAAAAGAAAGCATTGGCACTAAAGGTCCAAAAGGCTCTTGTTTCATAATAGTATAATCATCTTTAACGTTATCAAATATTGTTGGTTCATAAAAAAAACCTTTGTTAAATCCTGCTGGTCTTTTACCTCCTAATAAAATTTTTGCTCCCTCTTGCTTAGTCTTTTCAACTAACTCTTCTATCTCATTCAATCTTTTTTCTGTTGTAAGTGGGCCTAATTGAGTGTCAGCATCCATACCATTACCAATCTTTAACTTTTTTGTTTTATCTACAAACAAATTAATAAACTCATCTTTTTTACTTTCGTGAATATAAAACCTGTTTGGTGAAATACATACTTGACCGTTATTTCTAAACTTCGCAGCAATAGCCATATCTGCAGCTTTTTTAATATCTGCATCATCAAAAACAATAAAAGGTGAGTGGCCTGAGAGTTCCATTGTAACTCTTTGAACTTTATCTGCTGCTTGTTTTAAAATTAATTTTCCAACTCTTGAAGATCCTGTTATTGAAATTTTTTTGATTATATCAGACGCTATTAATTGCTGAGCAATGCTTGGAGGATCTCCAGATAAAAGATTTACTACCCCAGCAGGTACACCGCATTCTTTGCAAATATCAACCATCTCCATCACTACTCCCGGAGTGATTACATCAGGCTTTATAATGACTGAACAACCAGCAGCTAACGCCGTTGAAATTTTTCTAGCTGATAAAACTGCAGGAAAATTCCATGGAGATAATGCAGCAACAACTCCAACAGGTTGATAATAAACATGGACCCTAGTATCCTCAAATCTACTCTCTACAGTTTGGCCATAAATTCTTTTGGTTTCTTCAGCATTCCATTCAAAAATGTCTGCTGCTCCACCTATTTCACCTTTTGCTTCAGCTAAAGGTTTTCCAACCTCAAGTGTCATCCACTTAGCAAGCACATCTTGCTTTTCTCTTATCTTGTCTGCGATTTTTCTAATGATGTATGATCTTTGCCATGGTGCAGTTTTTTTCCAAACTTGTAATCCTTTTTCAGCTGACTTTAATGCTCTATCGACATCCTCTGGTGAAGCTTTAGATGCTTTACCCAAAACTTCCTCTGTTGCTGGATTAATAACTTCATAAGTTTCACCATTAGATGAGGGTGACCATTTGCCGTCAATAAATTGTCCAAATTTTTCGTACATAATTAGCTAAACTTGAAGTTGAATAAATAATTTAATTAAGAAATTTTTTATCAAATATGGTTAAATCTTTCAAATCAAATAAAGGAGGTCCTATGAAATTTGTAGTTCTAGGAAGATATACTGAACAAGGTCTAGGTGGTTTTGTAAAAAACCCATCTGATAATAGAGCAGAAGCAGCAAAAAAAATAACTGAAGCTGCAGGAGCAAAGTTAATTGAAATGATGACACTTAGAGGTGCTTACGATTTTATTGCTATTGTCGAAGGTTCTAATTTCGAAACAGCTGCGGGAATGAAAATGCTAATGGAGGCAACTGGTACTATTAAAGATATGACTATAATGGAATCAGTTGATTTTAATAAAGCTGCTGAAATTGCATCTAAAGCAGCTGCATCTTATAGACCAGTTGGAAAATAAACTTAGTAAAATTAACTTCCAGCAGCGGACTGGAAGTTTTTTCTTTTAATTTGGTATATGTTAAATTTTAATTAATATGATATCATTTTTTTGATGTTAACACTTAAAGATTCCTTTGGAAGAACATTTCCTTACATAAGATTATCAATTACTGACGTCTGTAATTTTAAATGTGGCTACTGTTTACCTAATGGTTATCAAGTAGATAAAAGCGACAATAGAAAATTTCTCCACCTAGATGAAATTAGACGACTTGCCAAGGCTTTATCGGAATTGGGTGTTAATAAAATTCGACTAACAGGAGGAGAACCAACTGTTAGAAAAGATTTTTTTGATATTGTAAAAACAATTAAAGAAAATTCTGGAATAAAAAAAACAGTTATAACAACTAATGGTTATCATCTTGATAAAATAGCCCACAAGATAAAAAAAAGTGGTTTAGATGGTATAAACATAAGCATAGATAGTCTTAATAGAGAGACATTTAAAAGAGTAACAAGTCATGACAGACTTGATGAAATACTTAGGGGCATAAAAGTTCTTCAGAGTCTTAACTTTAAAAATATTAAAATTAATGCTGTTTTATTAAAGGGAATAAACGATAGCGAAAATGATTTCAATCAATGGTCTAACTTTATTCAAGAAAATAAAATTGACTTTAGATATATAGAA
>Ga0209425_10002935_pt1 | contig 18482 bp, 18 predicted proteins | sample COG_05_FD_184749 | JGI IMG/M metagenome (GOLD analysis project Ga0209425, IMG submission 184749) | Pelagic Microbial community sample from North Sea - COGITO 998_met_05 (SPAdes) (version 2) | ecosystem: Environmental > Aquatic > Marine > Neritic zone/Coastal water | place: Helgoland, sampling...
GATCAAAATAGTAAAATCACGTGGCGTCATTTATTAACGCAGACAAGTGAATGGACAGGCACGCTGTTCGATAAGCCGGATCAGGTGGATCATTACCGTGGCGTTGGTGCAGGATCTGACAATTCCCGTAAAGGTGAGAAGCGTCCTCTTCATGCACCGGGTGATTACTGGGAATACAATGATGTTCGCGTAAACGTATTCTCGCTGGCACTTTTGCATGTATTCAGACGCCCCCTTGCTGAGGTGCTTAAAGAACGGATCATGGATCCGATTGGCGCATCAGATAAATGGACGTGGCATGGCTATGCGAATTCAGTTGTGACCATTGATGGCAAAGAGATGACGTCTATTCCTGGCGGCACCCATTGGGGTGGTGGTATGTGGATTGATACCTTTGATCATGCTCGCTTTGGCCTGTTGATCGCCAATGAAGGAAATTGGAACGGTACGCAGCTTTTGAGTGCAGATTGGGTCCAGGCGATGCGGACACCCATTGATATCTATAATGCCTATGGGTTTTTATGGTGGCTTAATACGGGTGGTGAACATTACCCAAGTGCACCCGAGACAAGCTTCTTTGCATTGGGCGCAGGCTCAAACCTGATCTGGATTGATCCGGAACTTGATATCGTCGGGGTCTTCCGTTGGATTGACCAGGAACATATTGATGAAATGATTGGTAAGATGTGGGCGGCAATTAAGGCTTAAATCACCACTTTTTTTACACTCCGTAACAAACCTTTACACAGTCGTCATACGTTTTGGCGATGTGGCCTCTATAACCTCAAAACATCAGCGGGAGAAACCTGCTGCATTGTTTTGAGGAATATATTGTGTTAAAGAATTTTTGTTTATCGATACTTGTTTTCGCAACCTTCATCGCTAATACCAGTGTTTCTGATGCTCAGCAGATCGCTAAAGATACGTGGGCTATTAATCTGGCACAGGCGGGTGCGGGTGCCGTCAATCTTGAAATCAAAAGTCTATGCGTTAACGGTGTTGCCACGTTTAAGATTTTTAACCGTGGCGAACGCTGGCCTCGTATGGGCACGCTTAAGGTTTTCCGCGTTGAGCCCGATGGCTTGAAGCTGATATCTGAGCGCAAAATGCGCTTTGCCCAAGGCCAGACAGCATCATTTCGCATGAAGAAAGCGGGTGAGGACAAGATGGCACTTTACGTGGAGCCATCATGGTATGAGCGCTCTTTTCAGCAAGATGCTGAAATTCAGTGTGTTAAATAATGACTGTTATGATGAGTCGTATCTTCCATTCATTTATTATTGCTCTATCGCTGATACTTGTTGTCAGTAAAGCAGATGCTGCATGTCCACGTGTCCCAGAAAATAATATTTGGGGCCAAGTTGGTGTTGGCGCGATTGCCCGCTATGTCGACCAAGCCCACAAAGGTGACTGGGTACCATATGTTCAAAAATAGGAATCACGCTTGACGCAGATAGAAGATATTCAAAAGCGTGGTGCGACGCTCGTGTTTCATGACACCAATCAGTGGTTACGTGGTGAGACATTGGTTGAGTACGTCGATAATGTCCGCGTCCGTGTCGCGGTGACGCGATGCTTGGCCCGTGCTGCGCTAAAACAGAAAACCCCTGGAGAGGCCGTTGCCGGTTCGGCGATAGGCGGTGGCTCCTGAGATCCCCCAGGGTACCGGAATCTGGACTCCGCTAGTCCCGAGGAAAAGCCCGGCTTAGGTCGGGTTTTTCTACATCTGGATATTATTGTACAGCGAGGGCTTTAAGCTTGTCGATGCTGTCTTTGCTAAGATTGCCACCCGTAAGTGCAGCAACAGTCTTTAATGACGTATCTACTTTGTCGGCCAGGAACGCTGCGCTGGCAACGACACCTGCCGCTTCGCCGAGCATTTTGGTGCGTGTCAGCAGGACCTCAAATGCGCGTCCAATATCTGCTTCTGAAACGAGGACAATATCGTCGAGATATTCTTGAATATGTGCGAAAGGGCGTTCGCCGGGACGACGTGCAGATAAGCCGTCTGCGATACTGTCCCAATAATCAATCGCTGTCGGCTCGCCTTTTTGACGCGAAACATACGCCGCGTTGGCGTGCTCAGGCTGGACGCCAATGACTTTAACATCAGGTCGCATATGCTTGATCGCACAAGACACGCCCGCCGCGACGCCGCCTGATGATACGGGGACAAGGACTTGTTCAAGACCATCCGCATCCTCAGCGATCTCAATACCTAAAGATGCATGGCCTGCGGTGATCCAATATTCTTCCCACGTATCAATGGCTATCATGCCGCGTTCTTTGGCAATCTCGTTGACCATCGGTTGACGTGCCAAAGCATCATCACAATAGATGACCTCCGCACCATGATCTCGCGTTGCATCAACCTTGTACGGGCTGGTTTCGCGGAGCATGACCACAGCAATCGGCACATTCATCAGACGACCGGCATAAGCAAATCCCTGAGCAAAGTTGCCACTGGATGTGAGAACGACACCTTTTGATTTTTGTTCGGCGGTCAGGCGATCCAGCATCGTAAACGCCGCGCGAATTTTATAAGCGCCTGTCACCTGAAGGTTTTCGCATTTAATGAAAAGTCGCTCGTTACCAATTTCTTGGCCGTTTCTGGCGACAGGAATGATCGGTGTGCGTCTGACGGCCGGATGAAGACGTGCCCGGGCATCTTTTATATCATCGAAGCTGACAAGTAGGGACATGATGTCGCCTTAAAATCCGAGGCTGAGGTTCTTCTGATCCAGGCGACCCATGGCGAGGAGAAGTTGGTAGACAGCCAGGCGCTCGTCATAGAAAGCTGATGTGTAGTTGATTTGTGCGTTATTCACTTCGTTCTCGGCATCAAGAACGTTGATGACGGTCTCTTTGCCAGCTTCACGCAGTTTTTTACGGCTTACGAACACTTCCGAGGCGATGTTGACGGCGTTCTCAAGAAGCTCAAGGCGTTCGCGGGCTGTAAGTAGTGATTGCCACGCAAGTTTACTTTGCTCAATCACTTTGCGGACGGTGAATTCGTGCTGGTCTTTACTCGCGTGGTAATCGTAAGCCGCTTGTGCCATTGAAGCGCGTGTCGAGAAACCAGAGAACAATTCCCACGAGCTGGAAAGTACAAGTGAGTAATCACGCCGCGTGCCGATGGTCGTGTTGTTGTGCTTCTCGTAATTGTATGTGCCTTCAAGGTCGACCGATGGGAATAATTCTGAACGCACGGTACGGCGACGCTCACGAGCGACTTCGACGGTTGTTCCAGAGTTGCCGACCGCAGGGTTTTCGATAACGGCAATATCGATGGACTTGGAAAGTTGGCTTGGAACCAGATTAATTGGTGGTTCAGGGTCCAACATCGCTTCCACGTCAGGTGGGTGGCCATATACTTGTGTGTAACGGCTGATCGCGTCTTCGAGTGCGCCTTCGAAATTAACCCGACGTTCCTTGGCGATTTGCAATCGTGATTTTGCCTGGAGGACGTCAACGGCAACACCGGAACCACGTTGGATGCGTTCGTCCTCAAGGTTCAGCTGGCGTTGGATGGTTACTTCGTTTTCGCGCGCGAGTTCGATGAGGCGACCCTGGCGCAGGATATCAATATAAACCTGAATGCCTTCAAAGATCGTATTTTGACGTGTGCCCTCAAATGAGATTTGTGCGAGTTCGCGGTTTAGGCGCGCGGTGCGGACAGCGGATGCTGTTGCATAACCGCTAAACAAATTCTTTGCGACGGTAAGCGATGCGGTATTGCGCGTTCGGCCATACGGGCCTTCGCCGGTCTCGTTTGCGGCGCGTGTGCTCGGGCTATCAACTTTTTCAACACCAATGTCACTTGATAAATTCAAAGTTGGATAGAAATCCGAGAGTGCTGATTTCACACCTTGCCGGGATGATTGCAGGCTTTTCTCAGCAGCGCGAATTTGCGGATGGTCGTTTATTAGGCCCGTGAGTTCAATCTCAATCGGATTCGCCATCACGCTTGGCATCGCAACAGTGGCGGCCAAAACAAACGTGAGACAGAATGAACTTCGCTTTATGAGCAACGCCGAACTCCCAGACAGCTTTCAAATACGAGATTACTATCATAGGGATCACACCCATTGGGTCAACGCGCCATACCGACACGAATCGATTTGCTATATAAATGCCGGTTTGACGTGCGCGGCACAAGATTTTGCGCCATTATCGTTGGATATTCGCTAAATAGACGACGATTAACCCTTAATCGCCATCATCATCCGTTGGTTTTCCGAATCCGCCGCCGCCAGGTGTCTTGAGCACGAACACATCACCTGGCTTCATCTCGGTTTCATCATTTCCGCGAAGAGTATCAACGCTACCATCTACACGCTCGACAAGATTAATGCCGCGCGCGCCTGGTAAGCCGCCTTCAAGCCCAAATGGATCGGTATGACGATGACTGGATAGAACGGTGGCAGTCATGCTTTCGAGGAATTTCATTTTCCTGATAACACCACTCCCACCCGAGTTGTGACCTTTGCCACCCGAGCCATGACGGATTGAGAATTCCTCAACACGAACAGGAAAACGATTTTCCAGAACTTCAGAATCTGTCATGCGTGTATTTGTCATATGTGAATGAACAGCGTCCACGCCGTCGAAGCCGTTTCCGGCACCCGTGCCGCCACAAATCGTCTCGTAGTTCTGATAGATCTCATTACCATAGACGAAATTGTTCATTGTGCCCTGTGCCGAGGCTAACACACCCAACGCACCGTAAAGTGCATCTGTCAGGCATTGCGAGACCTCGGTGTTTCCAGCAATAACCGCAGCGGGAAATTCAGGACTGATGATTGATTTTGGCGGTATTTTAATCTTGAGCGGTTTCAGACACCCTTCGTTTAGAGGGATCTCGTCGTCGACTAACGTTCGGAATACATAAAGTACCGCAGCTTTGCAGACAGCAGACGGCGCATTGTAGTTATGATTTCCTTGTGGGGATGTCCCGGTAAAGTCGATGACAGCTTCACGGGCTTCCTTGTTGACGATAATCTTGACCTTGATCTGATCGCCATTATCCATCGGATACGTGAACTCGCCATTGGCAAGAACATCTAGAACGCGGCGTACAGATTCTTCAGCGTTATCCTGCACGTGGCCCATATACGCATGCACAACATCAAGACCGAAGTGGGTGATCATTTTGCGTAATTCACGCACACCGGTTTCGTTGGCAGCAATTTGTGCTGTCAGGTCGGCCATGTTTTGCGATGGATTGCGGCATGGATATTTGCCTGACTTCAGTAGCGCGTAGGTTTCTTCTTCGCGCAGTCGGCCTTCTTCGACCAACAGGAAGTTATCGATCAGCACACCTTCTTCTTCGATGTGTGTCGAGTCAGGTGGTGCGGAACCAGGTGTCCGGCCACCAATATCAGCCTGGTGTCCTCGTGAGCCAACATAGAACAAGATGTCTTTGCCGTTATCGTTGAACACAGGTGTGATCACGGTGACGTCGGGCAGGTGGGTGCCCCCATTGTATGGGGCGTTCAATGCATAGACATTGCCGGGTTTAATCTTGCCTGCATTCTCGCGAATAACAGTTTTGATACTCTCACCCATTGAGCCTAAGTGAATGGGCATGTGGGGTGCATTGGCGACAAGATTACCTGCGATATCAAAGATTGCGCAGCTGAAATCAAGCCGCTCTTTGATGTTTACGGAGTAGGCTGTGTTGGCGAGTGTCGCGCCCATTTGCTCGGCAATCGACATAAACAGATTGTTGAAAACCTCGAGCATGACCGGGTCGGCTTTGGTGCCTATTGCAAATGTTTTTGGTCGCTCTTTAACACGTTCCAAAATCAAATGGCCACGCGTATTCATGGAGGCTTGCCAATCAGGCTCGACAACAGTGGTGCCTGTGTCTTCAGCAATGATCGCCGGACCGGCAACAGTATCACCAGGCAAAAACGCTTCGCGCGCATATATGGGTGTGTCGTGATACGCGCCATCAGAATACATTTGCACGGTTGCGCGAGGATGCATCAGCGCGGCTCCCGACATTGAATCTATTTCTGGATCAATGATTGTTTCTGTAACACTAACAACCTCAACGGCAAGCGCATCAATGACAAGATTACGGCCTTCAGGCACAAAGCCAAAACGTTGGCGATGTAAATCTTCAAACGTCGTCTTCATCTTTGCGGCATCGGCGATATCGACAACCATCGAGCTGTCCGTACCGTCATAGCGCAGATGTGTGCGGCGGAATGTTTCGACTTGATCACCTTCAATACCTTGAGAGGTGACTTCTTTTATCGCATCTTTTACCATCTCATCGCAGATCAGGCTGACGCGTGCGAGGGCCTCATCGTCCAATGGTTCCTGTTCAGAACGTTCACGGAGTGCGCGAATGTCAGCCAAGCCCATGCCGTATGCCGACAATACACCAGCAAACGGGTGCACAAAGACGGTCTTCATGCCAAGTGAGTCTGCAACAAGACACGCGTGCTGACCGCCAGCGCCACCAAAGCAATTCAATACATAGTTGGTGACGTCATAACCGCGTTGTACAGAAATCTGCTTAATCGCATTGGCCATGTTTTCAATCGCAATGGTCAAGAAACCTTCTGCGACATCTTCGGGTGAGCGCTTAGCTTCGCCCGTATCATTAGAAATACGTTCGGCGAGTTCTTTGAACTTTTCATGCACCACTTTGGCGTCCAATGCCTCATGGGCTTCAGGGCCAAACACATGTGGGAAAAACTTAGGTTGGATTTTACCCACCATGACGTTGCAATCGGTGACTGTGAGCGGGCCGCCACGTCGATAACATGCAGGGCCAGGATTAGCGCCGGCACTTTCAGGGCCGACGCGAAAACGCGCGCCATCAAAAGCCAGGATGGAGCCACCACCCGCTGCAACAGTATGGATGTGCATCATTGGTGCGCGCATACGTACACCCGCAACGACGGACTCGAACGAGCGTTCATATTCGCCGTCGTAATGAGCAACGTCCGTTGACGTGCCGCCCATATCAAATCCGATAACACTTTTGTAGCCTGCAATCTCAGCCGTTCGTACCATGCCGACGACGCCACCAGCCGGACCAGAAAGAATACTATCTTTACCCTGGAACAGCTTAGCATCGGTCAATCCACCATTGGATTGCATAAACATCAGTCGTGGACCTTGATTGCCATGCGCCTCAAGATCTGTTGCAACACGGTCGACATAGCGTCTGAGGATGGGTGACAAATACGCATCAACAACGGTTGTGTCGCCACGTGAAACCAACTTGATCATAGGGCTGGTCTGGTGCGAAATCGAAATCTGTGTGAAGCCGATTTTTTTTGCAATAGCCCCGGCACTAATCTCGTGTTTGTGATGACGATATCCATGCATAAAGGTAATGGCGATCGAGCGAACGCCATCATCAAATACGGCTTGCAGAGAGACTCGCAAAGCGTCTTCGGCGAGGGGCTTTAAGATTTCACCATCAGTTGCAATACGTTCATCGGCTTCAATGACACTTTCGTAAACCAACTCGGGTAATTTTATATACATATCAAAAAGGCGTGGACGGTTCTGATAACCAATGCGCAGTGTATCGCCAAAGCCCTTGGTAATGACGAGCACGGTTCGGTCGCCTTTACGTTCAAGCAATGCGTTGGTGGCAACAGTTGTGCCCATCTTAACAGCTTTGACACTGCCAGCAGGGATTGGCGCATCAGATTCCAGACCCATCAGATCGCGAATGCCTTGTAACGCAGCATCATCATATTGCTCTGGATTTTCTGAGAGCAATTTATGGGTCACGAGTTCACCGCTTGGTTTGCGTGCAACCAAGTCTGTGAATGTGCCACCACGATCAATCCATACTTGCCACATGGGGGTTGTCTCCATAGTCCTCAATCACTCATCGTGAATGCGGACGGGATTAATAAAAAAATTTAGGTAACCAAAGAGCGAGATCAGGAAACGCCAGCAACAGGCCAACCATGGCGAACATCGTTGCGACGAATGGCAATGTCCCAATCATAACGTCGTTGAGGCCGCCTTTTTTTCGGATGCCTTGCACGACGTAAAGATTAATGCCAATGGGTGGTGTGATCAGCGCCGTTTCTAACAGCACCATCAGCAAGACGCCGAACCATACTGGATCGAAGCCCAAGGCGATAACAACGGGTGCAATTAAAGGTGCGGTGGTTAGCAACATCGACAGCGTTTCCATGAAACAGCCAAGTAATATATAGAAGCCAACGATCATGAACATGGTCTGCATCGGGGTCAGGCCAAGCCCGGTGATAAAGTCAGTTAACATCGAAGTCAGGCCGACGGCGGCAAGAATGAAGTTCAAGAAGATCGCGGCTAAGATGATCAACATGATCATTGCCGTGGTGCGCATAGTGCCTTCGATGGCTAACTTTAGCATCGGAATGGTCAATGTTCTGTTGGCGGCGGCCAATCCAAGAGAGGCGATCACACCGAGGGCCGCCCCCTCAGTTGGTGTTGCGACACCAGCATAAATTGAACCAACAACGACGGCAAATATTCCGAGCGGTGGTAGTAGGCCTGAAAGTGATCGGACTTTAGCCGACCAATCCTGCGGCACGGGATCGCCATCCCATTCGGGCTTGAAAAAACAGGCAATGGCGATGGTGAGCATGAATAAACCGGCTAGCATCAGACCTGGAATAAATCCGGCGAGATACAGCTCCGGGACCGAGGTGTCGGTCAGCAGGCCGTAAATAATCAAATTGATCGATGGCGGTATGAGGATGCCCAGCGTGCCGCCGGCGGCGATGGCCCCTAAAAAAAGTCGCTCATTGTAATTGTGCTTCTCAACCTCAGGTAATGCGACTATGCCGATGGTCGCGGCCGTTGCGACGCTTGAACCTGATGTTGCTGCAAACAGCGCGCAGGCACCGATGTTGGAATGCATCAGGCCACCTGGCAACCAGCCAAGCCATTGCACCATGCCCTCGTACATCCGCGCCGTGATACCAGAGCGTAGTAAAATTTCGCCCATCAAGACGAACATTGGGATGGCGACTAAAAGAAATTCGATGCTGTTCTGCCAAAAGATATCGCCAATCGCGAGATGGAGCGGCATGAATGAATGGAAATACGACATGAATAGCCCGAGCCAACCAAGAACGGCAGCAATGGGCACACTGAGCGCGACGAGTCCCATGAGAACAAGTATGGCTTGTAGTAGCATGATCGTGACTCAGCTTTCTTCTTCGATTTGGTCGTCGACAGACTTTATGCCGAGTGATTGATTGATACTTTGCCAGTCACGCTTTGCCAGATGGATCAGTGAGCGAAGGATAATGGCGGTACCGGTAATGACACATAGGAGAAGTCCCGCAAACCAAATCGTTTGTGGAATGGCCAGTGGCGTACGTAATGGTGAAATAGAACGCGACCCGTTGCTCCAGGTATCGGCGAGCATCAAGAATCCGCGCCACGCGACATAGCTGACAAATGCGATCAAAAGAATGTTGCCGATGATATCTAGAATTGCGCACAACTTTGAAGGCAAATGTTGATAGAGGGCGTCGACCCGAATGTTCGAACGATGGATAAGCGCATAGCTAAGAGAAAGAGTTGTCGCTATACCAAAGGCGTAACCACTTAACTCGTCCGAACCAGCCATCGAAATATTAAAAATTTTCCGTAAAATCACGTCGACGGTGACGATCACTGCCGCCATGATTAGAAGCGCACCACCTAGCCAAACGAGACGTAATGCGATCCTGTCGAGGCCTTTTAACGTTTTATCTAGAAAAATCACATGCTTATCCCTCAAAAAAATGGCCGGGGGGGTGTTGTATCCCCCCCGGTCGGAGGAGAACTTATTACTTCTTGGCGGTGATGCCAACGATCGGGCCAACAACTTCGTTCCAAGTCTTCACGCACTCGGCGTCACAGCGTTTAGCCCAATTGGCGACGACGACATCCTGTGCAATTTTCTTTTGCTTTTTAATATCGTCTGCGGATGGCTCCACTAGTTTCATTCCGCCGACAGGACCTAGTGAGCATTCTTTACCGGTCAGGCACTGAATTGCGAGGGCATCTTCCTTGGCAGTTTCTGTCCACATGCGATCGGTCAGTTTGTCGACCTCGGATTGTAGCATTTTCTGCTGTGCCGGTGTCATGCTATTCCATTTTTTTAAGTTGATCGCGCCAAACGCCATACCCCAGCCGACGCGCATGGTGTAGGCGTGTGTCGCTGACTGATACCATTTGGCGTTATAGGCTGGCATTGAGCCGGTAATGCCACAATCTACGACGCCTTTTTGCAGCGCTGGGATCACTTCGGCGAATGCCACGGTCACGCTGGTACCACCAACACCTTCGACAAAGTCGGCGAGTGAAGCGGTGTAGGTGCGGACTTTTTTGCCTTTTAGATCGTCAATGCTGCTAATCTCAGCATTGCACCACAGGTTTTGGCTCGGGAACGGATAGAGCTGTAGAAGTTTGGAGTCATAAATCTCTTCGAACTTCGTCGCCATAATCGGCATGTAGGCGTCCACGATTTTGCGTGCTGTACCAATATCTTGCGCCAGCGACGACAAATCGACACCATCAAACATTGCGTTTTCTGCTGACACGTAGCCCATAACGCCGTGCGCGTAATCGAACACGCCCTGCTTTAGAAGACGCATAATCTCGAAACCTTTGAGGCCAAGTTCCGTCTGTGGTTTGATCTCGCCTTTTAGGGCGCCGCCAGTTTCTTTAGCAAGTGTCTCGTTCCAGAACGGACCTTCGTGCTTTGTATAATTGGTCAAGTTGCCCCAGGTGCCTACCGCTTTGATGGTGACAGGGTCTGCAGCTTGTGCTGCGGGCGCGAAATTCAGCGCAAACGCAGCAACACTGGCGATCATGCCGGCTTTAAGGATGTGTCTCATGTTTTAAAACTCCCTTGTTGTCATGAGTGAGGTTTTTTAGAATCAATCGCCCAGGCTGGAACGTCGGAAACTAACATCCGGCCTGGTGCGTGTGTAATGCAGATCGGCGGGCGTGCTAATCTGACGGCATTCTGTGGAGTCACACCACAGGCCCAGAAAACGGGTATCTCACCGTCTCTGAATTCGGTCATATCGCCCCAGTCGGGGGCGTTAATATCTTTGATGCCAATCTGCGCAGGATCGCCAATATGAACGGGCGCTCCATGAGCATGCGGGAAGCGCGCGCAAATAGCACTGGCGCGTACCGCATCGCTAATTTTCATAGGTCGCATGGAGACAACGGTGCCGCCTGAAAAAGGCCCAGCAGGTTCTGTCTTAATGTTGGTGATGTACATGCCAACAGTTTTGTTCTGATCAATATGGCGAAGCTCAATGCCTTCTGCCATCAATGCATCTTCGAAAGTGAATGAGCACCCAATCGCAAAAGCGACAAAATCGTTGCGCCAGAGATCACGAATATCTGTAACCTCGTCCTTTAATTCACCATTCTCGTAAATACGATACGCCGGGACGTCGCTTCGGATATCAACGTCTTCGCCTAAAGTCTGCATGATCGGGTTACCCGTGTCGGAAACACCTATTAAAGGGCAGGGCTGTGGATTGCGTTGACAGTAGCGGGCAAAATCGAGGGCGTAGTCTGCGGGAAGGATAGCGACGTTGCCTTGCAACATACCGGGCGCGATACCTGCGGTATGGCCAGTATAAGTGCCTTGGCGGAAATGTTGACGCGAATCAAACGCGCTCAATCCAGCGAAGTCGTTATACACCATTGCTGCACCACCGGAGTGGGCTTTAGCAGCACTTCCCATTCGATAAACTCTCTGTCTTATCGCCGCTCTTTGGCAGCGGATACCAGAGATAAACAGCAAAGTATGGGATGAGTCTAATTTATAATTTTTAGACTCAGCTATAAAAAAAATTATAAGATGATGAACTCTCTATAACTTTAGGCCAATAGGTGGGGATGTGTGATGAACCTAAAGCAGTTGGAAGCTTATCTCTGGGTGGCAAAGCTTGGCAGTTTCTCAAAAACGGCTGATCGGCTTTATACGACCCAGCCCGCCATCTCGAGCCGAATCACAAACCTGGAAGAAGAACTTCGTACCAAATTGTTTTATCGTGAGGCTGGGTTGGTGCGTTTAACGCCTGACGGGCAGGCGTTAATGCCGATGGCTGAAGACGCATTGGGGGCAGTAGAAGCGATGCGTGAACGTGCCGGATCGCCGGCTGAGGTTTCGGGCCTTTTACGGCTGGGCGTTTCAGAGACAATTGTGCAAACGTGGTTACCTGAGTTGTTGTCAAAGATGCGGGACACCTATCCGTCTCTAGATGTTGAGATTTCAGTCGACGTGACGGCATCGCTTAGAAATGAATTGGTTGAGCATTCATTGGACTTGACGATCCTATTGGGACCGATTTCAGAATACACGGTCTCGAACACGCAGCTTTGTGAGTACCCGTTGATTTGGGCGATGCGTCCTGAGACACCGAACAGTGCGCCGGTTAAAATATCGATGACCGAAATGCTGGCCTATCCGATTTTAACCTTCGCCCGTAACACGCGACCGTTTGCGGAAATCAATGAAGCGTTCCGAGATCAGACAGGAAAGACCCCGCGGATATTTCCCTCAACGTCGCTATCTGCTTGTCAGCGCATGGCTGAGCGCGGTGTTGGCATTGGTGTCGTTCCGCGAATTGCGGCCACGCCAGCTCTTGAAGATGGGCGCTTGGTAGAAATACAGGCGGATTGGTATCCAACACCTTTAAATTATACGGCGTCTTATATTGCCGATCCATCTCGACCGATTATCGCGCGTATTGCCGAAATGGCGCAGAATATTGCTGCACGTGTTTGACGCTTCGGCGTGCTCACACCAACTTACATATCAACAATATGGAGGAAGTTAATGACGACGAATGCACGCCGGTTGGTTTATTTTGAAAATTGGATTGATCCTATCGCCGAAGAAATCTTATCTGACGCACCTGAAATTGAGCTTGTCCGGCTGAGCCAGGATGATGATGAAGACAAGGTCTTCGATGTCATGAAGACAGCACATGGTTATCAAATGCTGGCGAAAACCGAGATGCTGCGAAAGTGGTGGCCGGATCGTGCTTTTATCGAAAAATGCCCGAACCTTTTGGCCGTCGCGTCGTTAGGCGCTGGGTATGATGCCTGTGATGATGCGGCATGTACCGAGCATGGTATCATGGTCATGAATAACTCCGGTGCGAATTCAGATAGTGTCGCGCAACATGCGATCGGTATGGTTTTGGCGTTAGGCAAGAACATGATCCGCCATGATCGTAAGATGCGTGCGGCCCCAGGGTTGGACCGTATGGCATACCCGGGTCTTGAAGCGACCGGCAAAACGATTGGTATTGTTGGCCTTGGAAATATTGGTCGACGTACGGCAAAGATCGCCAAGCACGCGCTGAACATGAACGTGATCGCTTTCGATCCACATATTTCTGAAGCTGACTTTGCTGAGCGCGATGCCACGAGCGTCGACCTCGAGACGTTGTTCAAAACGTCAGATTTCATATCTGTGCACTGTCCCTTAACGGATGAAACGCGGCATATGATCGGTGCGGATCAATTCGCGCTTATGAAGCCTTATGCATATTTCATCTCGACCGCGCGTGGCTTTATCCATGATGAGGCTGCGTTGGTTGCGGCACTGGCAAAGGATCAAATGAATGGTGCTGGCATCGATGTTTTCGATGAAGAACCACCTGGGCCAGGTCACCCATTGATGCAGTTTGAAAATGTTCTGATGACACCTCATGCCGCTGGAATTACCGACGTCTGTAATTACCGTATGGCACAGTGGGGTGCTGAGCAGTGGATTGAAGTGCTGAATGGTCGCCGTGCGCCTCGACTTGTGAACCCGACTTGCTGGGATACATATGTTGAGCGTTATACGCGTATCACAGGGCACGCACCCGAAGCTTAATCAATGAGGTTAACGTGACGCCAACTCAACCCGATAATCGCGCCGTCGAACGCTATGAAGTTGATGTGCCCATTGAAGGGGCGATTGGTGACCTTGCATTTAAAGGTCGCCTTAAAGACATTTCATCAACCGGCGCGGCGATTGTCGGTGTTGATGATGTGGGATACGAGAACAATCAGTTTGCACAACTGCATATGAATGGCGTGGAAACGCAGAGCGGTTACATCAAGCGGCGTATCCCAGAAGGGTTTGCATTGCAATTCGATAACAACGAGGACGATGGAAAGCGTAAAAGCGACGTTCAAGCGATGCTTCGGGCACTCGGACCCGACGCAATGCGCGGCTAAATCATCGACAAAACCTTTAGAACAAAACTTCCAGGCTATTGGTCACGAGTGTAAAAATTGCATAACTGACAGCGCAAACGCCAAGGCTTGTGCCGACTGCAGCGCCGACGGTTTCATTCATGAGGGTGCTAAACTTAATACTCATGGTCGCCTCCGTTTTGTGTAGATCACCCGTTCTGGGTGATATATTACCTCTGGACGTTAACCATTAAACGCGATGCTGACCCTCGCATCTGTGCGCAATTGCACAGGTAAAACAAATAAAATTAACCTTACTTTTCACACATGGATTTGAGCGCTTTCCACTCATAGCCGCTCATTGCGCGACCATTCTCTTGTGATAAGGCGATGATGGCATCGCGGCGGTCGTTGCCGGCTAGATGTGTATTCAAGAAATCTGGGATGATATCGGATATGGGGTCGGCTTGACTGATGCGTCCCATAAAGTCCGCAAGTGGGCATGCCGTCAGGCCCAATTGATTTAGCGCTGTTACACCGAGAAAGTCTGAGGCTGCTTCGGCATCGAGGCTATATCCACTTTCGATGACACTGGATGCGATGCCAGACAAAGCAGCGCCACCAAAGATATCACCAATCAGCAAGCTGACCAAAAGGGTCGCGCCGGTTTGCTTGATGGATACTTGCATCGGATCACGACGCACCACGTGTGCAATCTCGTGGGCCAGGACGCCGATGACTTCGTCGCCGCTTTTAGCTTGATCTAATAACCCGGACAAAATGATGACTTGGTCACCCAGTAAAGCCAGCGCGTTGGTGATCGGGACACGCAAAACGGTCACAGTGATTGGGAATGGACTATCCATGAGTGTTGCTAATTCTCTGGCGCGTTTGTCCAGGATGGCTTGTGCTGTAGGCGACGTGCAGACGAGTGATTTGTCATTTTTGTTGAGATGGCCAGCGAGCCCGATCAATTGGTCTCGAGGTTGCAGCCCCAGTTTTTGCTCCATGGTATAGGGGATTAAATTGACGATAGTACTGGCGATAGCGGGCAGGAAAAACACGAAAATACCGGCCACGGATGCAATGGCGAAAATTCCTGCGGCGACCCTGGTCGGTTATTTGATTTGCCCGACATCGCGTTTGGATATGTTTGGGCATTTGTGTGTCAGCCAGGCACCGTCATCGTCACTGTCCAGATTCAGGCGTGCATCGTTGCCATCGCAACGCAACCGGATCGGCGGCGTGCGCCTAGTCGCATTGGCATAGCGAATATCGCCTAAGGACCAACGCGTGATGACATGTCCGGCGTCATCAGAAATGACGAGGGCAAGTGCCTCGATCTTAATTTCTACGCTGTGACGCGCTGCCGTCTTACCATCATTAAAAGAAGCCGTGTTCGGCATACTTAGAACTCACCAATATCCAAAGCGTCTGCAAGACCCTCGCCGGTGCGTGGTGTTTCAGATGCAGATTGTGCAGCCTGCTCCAACACGTCCGCATTTTCAATCGATGTTGTGATGACCAACTGTTTGATGACTTCGAATTTGAACATGACAGACCATATCAAAGGAAAGATAAAAACAACCGAGACGAACATGAATGCGATTGGCGCGATTGCCTCGCTGAAAGTTGCTGGCTCGGGTGTCTCAAAGTATGGAAAAACCCCAAGATCAAAATTAGGTCCTAAATACATGATAAACGGCAAGAGGATGACTGCGCCCATTAATAAAAAACTTAACGCTGCGAAGATAAATAATCGCCTGATGGGTAGCATGGATTTGAATGATGCGATGCCAAGTTTTACACCAGAAATCTGATATCGAGTTTGTCTGATCTGATACATGAAAAATGCGATGAAAAAAGTCAGCAAGGAAATGCCGATTAAGGTGCCCATTATCTCAACGAATACTTCTTTGCCTGCTATCATGGTAGGCAGTTCATTGTCAGTATATGACTCGAACGAAAGCATGATGCCGATGCCTGCACCCGCGATGCAGATCATGGGAATATATACTGTTACCCACGGCCACATCAGGTCTTTGGCATTGCCTTCGAATTTAAAAATCTCTGAGCCAATTCGAGTATGGCGAATTTGATATCGCCACAGATCGATTTGCATCCACAGGTAGGCAAAGCCCAAAGTGATCGCACTCAACAGCGTCCAGCCGCTGGCAAGTTTCAGATATGTCCACGTTGAACCATCAAGGCCAAAGCGCACGCCGCGCCATGTGGTACGGCTCATCCTATAGCGCCACATCCGATAGAACCCGATCTGCAAGAGCGCAAAAATCACAAGATAATAGACAACTTCTAGGCCGACCCGTAACTCTGTGGCATCAGGTGGGACAAGCGAACCGATGGCACTGTAAATAAGGCCCAATGGAAAGAGGATCGCAATGACGATCAGAAATCCGACAAATAGTTCGCCGCCGGTCCCGGTGTATTCTAAGGGGTCATCAAGAAACCGAACATTGGACCAGAAGAAACGCTGAACTTTAGCCTTTGCCCAAAATTGATAAATACCAAGCGTGAGGATTGTCAGAATTCCATTAACGATGAGTACCTTCAAAAACGATGCGCGCTTACCATCAAATTCAAGAGCAGGTGGCGTTGCTGTTTGTTGTTCTTGATCCATCGGCATAGAAAGTCTCCACTTCTGATCCCACGATTTGAAAGGTCAATTATGCCCGCTAGGGAAACACAATCGATTCACGAATCAACCCCGCGTGGCAAGGCGCTGGCTGGTTTGATATGAGTATGCTCAGTCTAATCATGAATTTTCTGGCCAAGTTCGCCACACAAGCTATGGCGGGTGGTGTCTTTCTGGGGCTGATCTTTCCTGTCCTGGCCGATGTATTCCGACCGATGCTTGCCCCTGCCGTATGGGGGCTTTTGTTTCTGGCGATGCTGCGGATTGATCTGACTGACTTAAAGGAGCGTCTGCGCCGACCTGTTTTCGTGATTGGTCTATTAGTATGGATGCTCGTGGTAATGCCGGTATTGATGGCGATAACTTTGTCGTTTGTTGATATCAGGCCTGGGCTTGAGGCTGCCATGGTGCTTGCCGCGGGGTCATCGTCGCTGTTTTCAACACCTGTTCTGGGCTTAGTGTTTGGTTTGGATGCGACGCTTTTGCTTATCATTTTAGTCGCAAGCACTTTAATCATCCCAATCACATTACCTTTGGTTGGATTGCTTTTGCTGGGCTTCGATATGGGGGCTGACCCACTTGTGTTGATGGCGCGCATGAGCGGCCTGGTTATGAGTGCCGTTGTTTGCGTGATCATCGTGCGCTGGCTTTTGGGCCAGAAACGGTTGGAGCACAGCAAAACCCCTATTGAGGGGTTATCTGTTATTCTGCTGATTATTTTTGCCCTCGCCATCATGGAAGGGGTCACTGCACGTATCATTGAGGACCCGTTTGATTTTGCATATGTGGCAGGACTGTCATTTGCGACCTATATAGGCATGATGGTAGTTGGCGCCGCATTCTTTTACTGGATTGTTCCAGGTGTCGGGAAACGCGGTGCATTGAGCGCCGGGTTTGTTTCAGGGACGCGAAATCTCGCTATTATTCTCGCAGTGTTGCCAGCCAGTATAGATGGAGACATTCCTCTGTTCTTTGCGATTGGACAGTTTCCAATCTACATTATGCCTATGTTACTGAAGCCGGTGTTCCGACGGCCTTTGTGAGAACGTCAGGGGTGACGATCGATTGCATATTTTAACTGGAGTTAAAGCGTTGCGAATATGGAAATATGCTCGAAGATTAATAGCCATTTTCTTGTTGGTTGTTGCCGCCTCTGCATTAACCGCTTTGGACCGGCATTCAGTAAAAGCTGATTGGCGCACGGCAAGCTGGGAGTCGACAGGCATTGCCCCAGATCCAGCAGCGGTAAGCGAAGCCATTATTCAGGTCTATGCGGCCCGGGCCTATAATTGGCGAGGTTATTTCGGTGTGCACACATGGATTGCTGTAAAGCCAACGGATGCACTTGAATTTACGGTCTATGAAGTTATGGGATGGCGCGCTTATCGTGGCGGAAACGCCATTGCGATTTCAAATCGAACCCCGGACCGGAAATGGTTCGGCGCTGCGCCAGAAATTCTGGCAGATGTTCGAGGCGATGGTGTTGATGCCATGATCAAAGATGTCGAGACGGTGGTGAAGGCTTATCCTTACAGTCATAACTATACTGTTTGGCCGGGACCAAATTCGAACACCTTTACGGCGCATGTGGCACGGGCTGTGCCGGACCTTAGACTTGATCTGCAGCTGACGGCTGTTGGTAAAA
>Ga0209425_10002940_pt1 | contig 18473 bp, 23 predicted proteins | sample COG_05_FD_184749 | JGI IMG/M metagenome (GOLD analysis project Ga0209425, IMG submission 184749) | Pelagic Microbial community sample from North Sea - COGITO 998_met_05 (SPAdes) (version 2) | ecosystem: Environmental > Aquatic > Marine > Neritic zone/Coastal water | place: Helgoland, sampling...
GGATTTGAACCGCCGACCTTCAGGTTATGAGCCTGACGAGCTACCAGACTGCTCCACCCCGCGGTATACTTAAATTCTATTTTTAAGTTTATTTAATTTCTTAACTCTTTTAATATTTTCTTGAAGAATTCTTTTTTTCTTCTCTGAAGGTTTTTCATAAGTATTTTTAAGTTTGATTACCTTAAAAAAACCATCTCTTTGAAGTTTTCTTTTTAAAACTCTCAAAGCTTGTTCAATATTATTATCTTTAACTTCTATTTTCATAAATACTACTAAAAAGGTTGAATATCACTATAAAATTTTGATGTCTATTAAATTTATTCATTGTTTGAAATTTCTTTTAATTTTTTTGCTTTCTCTTTTTCTCTTTTTTCTCTTTTTATCCTTCTTTCAGCTTTTTCTAAAGCTTCTATTAAATCTTTTTGACTAAACAGGTTTAAAGCAACAGGATCTTTTGGGTTTAAATTGTTGTAGTTCCAATAGCTTTTGCTTCTGATTGAAGTAACAGAATTTTTGGTTATTCCAACTAGTTTTGCAACTTGTGAGTCTTTTAAAATATTATGTTGTTTAATCAACCACAATGCTGAATCTGGTTTATCTTGTCTTTTAGATAAAGGAACATATTTTTTAATTTTTTTTTCACTATTAGATATTTCAATATCAGTACTTTTAATTTGTAGTGGTCTGTTTTCGTCCTTTGATGATAATTCTATTTCTTCTCTAGAAAGTTGCCCTGAAATTATTGGATTATAAGCTTTGATTCCTTTAGCAACTTCACCATCTGCAATACCTTGTATCTCAACTTCATGCAGGTTACAAAAATTTGCAATTTGTTTGAAAGTAAGTGTTGTATTTTCAACTAACCAAACAGCCGTAGCCATTGGCATCAAAGGTGCATTTGACATTTAATTTTTTTTATCTGATTTAAAGTTTTGAAATTTCTTATTAAATTTACTTATTCTACCTTTGTCCATTAACTTTTGTTTGCCACCTGTCCATGCAGAATGAGATTTTGGATCAATTTCTAATTTAAGTAAATCACCTTCAGTGCCCCAAGTTGATTTTGTCTCAAATTGAGTTCCATCTGTCATTTCGACCTTAATTTTGTGGTAATTTGGGTGAATGTCTTTTTTCATATCGAGACTTATAACAAAAGAATTTTAGAACACAATTAAAAGTTATCTAAATTTTCCAACATTTTGTCATTAATTGCAGCACTTGAAGCCCTAATATCAATCTTATTTGTATCGAATTTATGAATATTGTTTACTATTCCTCCCGCTTCTTTGACCAATATCTCTCCAGCCGCTACATCCCAAAGGTTAATCTTATTATGAAAAAATCCATCAAGTCTCCCAGATGCAACGTAAGCTAAATCTAAAGCAGCACATCCGCTATATCTCATATTAAGATCGCTAAATTTTACACCTTCATGGTTACTTGAAAATAGACAATCATCAATGGAATTCTTTTTTGACACTCTTAGTCTTTTGTTATTTAAGAAGGCTCCTCTATCTTTTTCAGCAAAAAACATTTCATCTTTGATTGGGTCAAAAATTAAACCACTTACTATTTCCTCTTTAGATTTAAGAGCGATGCAGATTGCAAAGTGAGGTATTCCATGTAAAAAGTTTGTTGTTCCGTCAATTGGGTCAATAATCCAAATATTTTCTTTATCATTATTATTAATCACACCGGTCTCTTCAGTTATAAAAGAGTAGTTCTTCTTAATTTTTGATAATTCTTCAATTAAAATTTTTTCTACATGTTTGTCTGTTTTTGTAACAAAATCATTTGGTCCTTTTTTTGATACTTGTAATTTTTCAACTTCACCAAAATCTCTAATAATAGATTTAGATGCTTTTTCTGCAGCTTTAATCATTATGTTGAGATTTGCAGATATAGAAATCATTTTGATTATATCTTTTTTATATACTCGAGGGTTCTTGTATCAACAATTACTTCATCACCTGAGTCTATAAAAGGTGGGACTTGAATATTTAAACCATTATCAAGAGTAGCAGGTTTATAAGATGAGGAAATTGTTTGTCCTTTAAGAGCAACATCTGTTGTTTCAATTTTGCATTTTACTTGATTAGGAAGCTCAATTGAAATTGGATTTTCATTATGAAAACTTATTGAAACCTCAAGATTTTCAGTCAATAACTTTCCTTTTTCTCCAATAACATCTTTTTTTATTTCAATTTGTTCAAATGTTTTTGGGTTCATAAAAATATAATTATTTTCATCATCATATAGGTAGTTAAAATCAGTTTCTTCAAGAGATGCTTTTTCAACTGTTTCACTAGATCTAAATCTTTCATTTAACTTAGTATTTTTTCCCACACTTTTCATTTCTACTTGAGCAAACGCTCCACCTTTACCAGGTTTTACATGTTGAGTTTTTAAGACTAGCCATAAATCATTTTTGTATTCTAAAAGCATTCCTACTCTAATTTCTCCAGCATTTATTTTCATTTGATTTTTTCTATAGTTTCTAAAGGTTTATATTTTTTATTATTCCAAACGTAGCCTGAAATAGCCAATAAATTAGCATTGTTCAATAACAGTTTTCTATAATTATTTATATTAATTCCTCCAATGGCAACTATTGGTATTTTGGTTAACTTTTTTGCTTTATTTAAAATTTTAGTTGTGGCTCTATATTTAACTTTTTTTGTTTTAGTAGAAAAGAAGGCTCCAAAAGCAATATAGTTAGCTTTACCTTTAATAGCAGCTTTTGCTAAATTAATAGAGTCATGACAGGTAATTCCTATAATCTTATTTCCAATTATTTTTCTTGCATCTACTATGCTCATATCTTTTTGACCCAAATGACATCCATCAGCATTAAGTTTTTTTGAAAGTTTAGGGTCATCATTAATTAAAAATTTAACACTATTTTTTTTACAAATTTGTTTAATTTTTTTTCCAATTATAATTTTTTTTTCAAATGAATATTTTTTAAACCTCATTTGAAATAGACTAACTTTACCAGAATTTAAAACTTTATTTAAATCTTGATAGAATTTTGGGTAAATATAATTAGGGGAAATAAGATAAATAAATTTTTTTTTATTTATTTTCAAGTTCACTAGACCATTTTCCTTGAGCAGCCAAAGTATTCATTTTTACTCTATGATTAAAAACATTTTGAGTTCCTTTAACATTTTTAATATCTTTTGACCAAAATTTTAGAGCACTCTGTTGAAGAGCTCTTCCATATGAGTAAGTCATTATAAAATTAGTATTATTATTTTTGTTAATAAGATTTAAATTTTCAGTTGCTTCTATTTCGGATTGACCTCCTGATAAAAAAGCTATTCCAGGCACTTCATTTGGAACAGATTTTTTAAGGCACTCAAGTGTTTTGGATGACACTTCCTCATTAGAAATTTTATTTTTTGATTTATTTCCTGCTAGAATCATATTTGGTTTTAAAATTATGCCTGTTAGATCAATCTTATGAATAATTAATTCTTCAAAACATTTTTGAATCACTTCAGAAGTTTTGGTTAAACAGTCATCTGCTGAATGCTCACCATCCATTAAAACCTCTGGCTCTACAATTGGAACCATTCCACATTCCTGAACAAGAGCAGAGTATCTTGCTAGAGCATGCGCATTTGAATTAATTGCAAGCTGACTTGGATATTTTGCACTTATGCAATAAACACCTCTCCATTTTGTAAATCTTGCTCCAAGTTGGTAATACACTTTTAATCTTTCTCTTAATCCATCCAAACCTTCAGTAATTTTTTCTTCAGAGGAGTTTGCCAGAACTTTTGCACCAATATCAACTTTAATTCCTGGTAGTGCACCTGTATCTGAAATTAAAGTAGGAATTTTTTTCCCTGATCTAGATGATTGATTTATTGTTTCATCATATAAGATTACACCTCCTATACAATCAGCCATACTTTCAGATGAAAAAAGTGTTTCTCTAAAAAAAAGTCTGTTTTCAGGAGTTGATGGAATATTAACTGAATCTAATCTTTTAGTCATTGTTCCATTGCTTTCATCAGCTGCAAGTATACCTTTGCCTTTTGAAAGTATTTTGAGAGCAATTTTATTAAGATTGGTCATTTTAATTTAAAACTTTTATACCAGGAAGCTCTTTTCCTTCAAGATATTCCAAGAAAGCACCACCTGCAGTTGAAACAAAATCAAAGTTATCTGTTGCATCCAAACCATTTATTAATGAAACCGTGTCTCCACCACCAGCAACAGAATAAATTTCTCTAGAAATATTTTTTTCAATAATTTTTTTTGTAATTTTATTACTTCCATTTGCAAAATTAGGATTTTCAAAATATCCAGCAGGACCATTCCATAGAATTGTTTTACTGTTATCAATGGTATGATTAATTTTTTCAATTGTTTTTGGACCAATATCTAAAATCATTTCATCTGACATTACCTGGTTTGAGTCTTTATTTATTGGGTTACCATTAATATCTTTAGCCACAACAACATCTTCTGGATAAATTATTTTACAATTTTCTTTTTTTGATAGAAAAAAAATTTCTTCTACTATTGAATTTGCGTTTTCCTCACACAGGGATTTTCCAATATTATTTCCAATATATTTAATAATATTATTAGCCATTCCACCAACAATTATAATGTTGTCAAATTTAGGTATTAAATTTTTAATTATATTTATTTTAGTTGAGACTTTTGAGCCTCCAATTATGCAAGTTATTGGTTTTTCTATTTCGGAAGTAATTTTTTTAAGTGCATTTACCTCCAAATCAAGTTGTAATCCAGAATATGAGGGTAAAAAATTAGTTATTTCACAAATAGATGCATGTGCTCTATGAGAACATGAGAAAGCATCATTTACATAAATGTCAGCCAAGCTAGCGAGATGTTTAGCAAATTCATAATTATTTTCCTCTTCTTCTGAATAAAATCTTATATTTTCTAACATAACTATTTTTTTATTATTATTATCAAATAATTCTTCAGAGCTTATTTGTTTAATATTTTTTCTAATAAGTTTTATATTTTGATTTAATTTTATACATAAATCTTCACAAATAGGTTTAAGAGATAGATCTTTTACGACTTTACCTTTTGGTCTTCCTACATGAGAGACAATTATAATTTTTGCATTTTGAGCAATTAAAAATTTTAAAGTTGGAATAATTTTATCAATTCTTGTTTTGTCAATAATTTTTGTACCCTCTAGAGGAACATTTAAGTCTAATCTTAACAATATCTTTCTATTATTAAGATTTTTTTCTTGTTTAATACTTTTCATTAAGAGATTTTATGAATATATTCTGCTATATCACACATCCTATTCGAAAATCCCCATTCATTATCATACCAGGCTGAAATTTTTCCCATATTTTTACCAACTACGCTGGTAAGGTTAGAATCTACTATTGCTGATGACGAATTATGATTGAAATCGATAGACACTAATTTTTCAGAAGTTACTTCTAATACTTTTTTAGATTGTTTTTTTTCAACTTCTTTAAATGCATTATTAATTTTTGATATATCTATTTCTTTTTTAGTGCAAAAAACTAACTCAACAAGTGATACATTTGGAGTTGGAACTCTCATAGCAACACCTTCCAACCTTCCTTTAAGTGAGGGAATTATTTCTCCAATAGCTTTTGAAGCTCCTGTAGATGTTGGGACAATAGATTGGCTTGCAGATCTTGCTCTTCTTGGATCTTTATGAGAATTATCTAAAATTCTTTGGTCACTTGTAAAAGCATGAATTGTGGTCATAAAGCCTTTCTCAATCTCAAAATTTTTGTGAAGAGTGTTTGCAATTGGTGCAAGACAATTTGTGGTGCAAGAAGCAGCAGAAATTATTTGATCATTTTTTGTAAGCTCATCTTCATTAACACCAAAAACAATAGTTTTATCAGCATTTTTACAAGGAGCAGAAACAATAACTTTCTTTGCACCATTATTAATATGCGGCAGTAATTTTTCTTTTGAGTTAAATTTTCCAGTACATTCAAAAACATAATCAACACCAAATTTTTTCCAATCAATATTTTCAATTTTTGATTCTTGTGAAAATGTTATTTTATTTTTATTGATAATTAAATGATTTTCATCAAAATCGAGATCTGCATTAAATTTTCCATGAACAGAGTCGTATTTAATTAGAATACAACTCACTTCAGAATTAGATCTGTTATTAATATGTTTTATTTTGATATTCTTATTTTTACTTTCAATGATTGATCTTATAACCATTCGACCAATTCTTCCCATGCCATTGATTCCAACATTTATAGTCATATTTTCTTTCCAATCATTTTTTTTGATTTGTTAGCGATGTTTGTAACTGTTAAACCAAAGTGTTTATAGATTTCTTTGTATGGTGCACTTTTTCCAAATGTATCAATTCCAAAAGACAATCCATCATTCCCTATATATTTTTTCCAACAATCTGTTGATGCAGCTTCTATAGAAATTTTGATTTTTGTTTCATTTATAATTTTTTTTTTGTAAGAATTAGACTGTGAGTCAAAAAGATCTTGGCATGGCATAGATATAACTTTAGAGTATATTTTATCTTTGGCCAATTTATGACTAGTTTCTATTGCTAAATTTACCTCAGAACCACTTGCAAGAATTGTTAATTGAATTTTTTTATTTGTTCGTAAAACTTCATAAGCCCCATAAGAGCACTTATTAGTATTTGAATATTTTTTTCTTATAGGCTCAAGATTTTGTCTGGTCAAAGATAAAACACTTGGTGTTTTTGAATTTTTTAAGGCACACTCCCAACATTCAACTGTTTCCATTCTGTCTGCGGGTCTGAAAACATTTAAATTTGGAATAGAACGCAAGCCTGATAATTGTTCTATTGGTTGATGAGTTGGACCATCTTCACCAAGACCAATAGAGTCATGAGTCATCACATATATAACTCTTTGTTCCATTAGTGCAGATAGTCTTATTGATGGTTTACAATAATCAGAAAATATTAAAAATGTTCCCCCATAAGGAATAAAATTGCTATGAAGAGCAAGTCCATTCATAATTCCACTCATTGCATGTTCTCTCACTCCATAATGAATATAATTACCATTATAGTCACCAGGCTTTATTATTTTATGATGGTTTGTTTTAGTATTATTAGATCCTGCCAAATCTGCAGATCCTCCGATTAAATTGTTTTCTTCACTGGTTAATGCATTCAAAGTAAGTTCTGAAGATTTTCTTGTGGCTAAACTTTTCAGTTCTTTAATTGCATTTTTTTTTTCATTATTTAAAATTTTTGTAAAATTATTTTTTAGTAAATAATTTATTTTTAATTTTTTCTTTTTATAAATTTTGCTCCAATTATTCTCAAGTTTTTGACCATTTTTACCAATTTTTTTCCACTCATTTAAAATTTTATTTGGGATTTCAAAAGGTTTGTAATTCCAATTTAAAGCATTTCTTACAAGTTTAATTTCATCTAAACCTAAAGGACTTCCATGAGATGATGACTTACCAGATTTATTTGGTGAGCCATAACCAATTTTAGTTTTACAAGAAATAACAGTTGGTTTTTTTGCATTTTGTGCTTTTTTTAAAGCCTTAAAAATTTCCTTTTCATTGTGGCCATTGATGAGAATATAGTCCCAACCATAACTTTCAAATCTTTTCTTAAAATTATCTGATACTGTTAAACTAGTTGGTCCATCAATAGATATTGAGTTGTTATCAAAAAGCATTACTAAATTTTTGAGTTTTAAATGCCCAGCTAAGCTCATTGCTTCGTGACTTATTCCTTCCATTAAACAGCCATCTCCAGCAACAACATAAGTTTTATGATTTATAATTTCTTTACCAAGTTTCTTTTTTAAAATTTCCTCAGCAACTGCAAATCCTACAGCATTTGCAATTCCTTGACCAAGTGGACCTGTTGTTGTTTCAATGCCGGTTTTGGGATGATATTCTGGATGACCTGCACATATTGAATTAAGCTGTCTAAATTTTTTTATACTATTGAGTGAAATACTTTTATAGCCAGTTAGATATAATAAAGAATAGAGCAACATAGAGCCATGACCGGCAGACAAAACAAATCTATCTCTATTAAGCCAATTTGGATTTTTAGGATTAAATCTTAAAAAGTTTTTAAATAAAACAGTTGCAACATCTGCCATACCCATTGGCATACCTGGGTGACCAGAATTTGCCTTCTGCACAGCATCAATTGAAAGAAATCTGATGCAATTTGCTAAATCATTGTGTAGTTTACTCAAAATTATCCTGACTAGACTAAGAAGAATCTATTTAATATTATAAACATATATATATGAATTCTATAATCGAAAAAGAAAAAAAATTAAATGAGGCCATATCAGAGTTAAAAAGTTTAGATCTTAGTAGTGCTAATTTAAAAAATAATATTGATAATTTGAGCTCTCAAAAAACTCAATTAGAAATTGAAAAATTTCAATTAGAGGATAAGTACAACTCACTATTAGAAGAGCATAGAAATTTAGCGAAAAAACTTGAGGAAACCCAAAATAAAAAAAAGTTAGAACAAAAAAAACAATCAGAGTTTTCTGAAAAAATAGATGAATTAAATCAAGAAACAGATACTTTGTTAGAGGAAATCGATAAATGGCAAATGTAAGTATTAAATTTAATAATAAAGAGTTTTTATTATCATGTGAAGATGGTCAAGAAGAGCATCTTGAAGAATTATTAATTCATATCAATCAAAAGTTTAATGATTTAAGAAATAATCTTGGAAATTTAGGAGAAAATAAACTTTTATTAATTACAGCAGTTAAAATTATGGATGAGTACTATGAGACTAAAAAGAAAGTCGATCAAAAAAAAAATGAATTAAAAAATCTTTCAAATAAATTCAAAGAATTAAAATCACTTATTTATGATTACAGAGATAAAAAAGATAAAGAAATTAAAGAGCTTAATATGAACCATTTAAGTTTTAAAAAAGAAATTGAGGCCAATCATAAACAATATGAAAAAATAATTGATGAAGCAGCAGATGAAATATCAAATTTTGTAGAGAAAGCAAAATTAGGAAATCTATCCCAATAATTTTTTGTGAATAAATCTAAAATAAGAAGTAAAATTTTAAAACTCAGAAAAAAAAATTTTAATAAAAATCTTAAAATTAATTTAGATAAATTTATTACTTTTTTAAGAATATATAAAAAAAATGCTAATAAAGTTGGTGGATATTATCCATCAAATTATGAAATTGATGATCTTGAAATTTTAAATTTATTAGATAAACAAAATTTTAAAATTTCATTACCTGTTATAGAGAATAATAATCTAATGAATTTCCATAAGTGGTCAAACAAAGACCCACTTAAAATAAATAAATTTGGAATACCTGAACCTTTTTTGTCAAAAATATTTTATCCTGATATTTTGCTAGTTCCAATGGTTGGGTATGACAAGAATTTAAATAGATTAGGTTATGGTGGGGGATTTTATGATCGATATATTGAAAAAATTGAAAAGAGAAAAAAAGTGATAAAAATTGGTCTAGCTTTTTCCTACCAAAAAATAAACTCTGTACCAGTTAATAAATATGATAAAAAATTAGACTTCATAATTACAGAAAAAGGAATTACAAAATGAGAATATTATTTCTTGGTGATGTAGTAGGGATTTCAGGCTGCTCAAAATTAATGAATAATCTCAAAAATGTAATTGAGTTAAAAAAAATAGACTTTGTAATTGTAAATGGTGAGAATGCTGCATCTCAAGGCGTAGGTTTAACCAAAGAAATATGTAATGATTTTTTTAATTGTGGAGTTGATGTGATTACAACTGGAAATCATGTGTGGGATCAAAAAGAGATAATGGAATATATTGATAAAGAAGAGAGATTATTGCGCCCAAAAAATCTTTTTGAACCAGCTCCTGGCAAAGGATTTCATATTTATCACACAAAAGAAAACATAAAAATTGGAGTAATTAATTTGATGGGCAATGTTTTCATGAAAAAATGTGAAGATGTTTTTGAAATATCAGAAAAATTTATGAAGAAGTATAGTTTAAAAGAAGACTACGATTTGCTTGTTGTCGATTTTCACGGAGAGATTACAAGTGAAAAAAATGCAATAGGTCATTTTTTTGATGGCAAAGCCTCATTAGTTGTTGGTACACACACGCATATTCCAACTAATGACGCAAGAATATTAGCAGGTGGAACGGGCTATCAAACAGACGCTGGCATGTGTGGAGACTACAATTCAATTATTGGAATGAATAAAGAAAATTCTCTGAATAGATTTTTAAAAAAAAATTCAATAAAACATTTTCCAGCAACTGGTGACGCTACTTTATGTGGCGTTATAGCTGAATGTAATATACAAACTGGATTAGCAACTAGTATTGAAAGTTATGTTTTTGGAGCTCAATTAGAAAATACAAAGTAAAGTTATGGCAGGACACTCACATTGGGCTGGAATTAAACACAAAAAAGGAAAGGCTGATAAACAGCGATCCAAAATATTTTCAAAATTATCAAAAGAAATCACCGTAGCTGCAAAACTTGGTGATAAGGACCCTACTATGAATCCAAGGTTAAGATCAGCAATTCAGGCTGCAAGATCTGCCAATATGCCAAAAGATAATATTGAAAGAGCAATTGATAAATCATCAGCAGCTTCAGGAATTAATTTTGAAAATTTACGATATGAAGGATTTGGACCAGATAAAATTGCAGTCATTGTAGAAACTTTAACTGACAATAAAAATAGAACCGCTTCAAATATTAGAACTATATTTCAAAAAAGTGGTGGAAGCTTAGGTACTCAAGGATCAGCATCGCATAATTTTAACCAAGTAGGAATTATTAAGATTGATAAAAAAGAAATTTCTGATGAAAATATTTTTGAACTTGCAATTGAGTCAGGAGCTGATGAATGCGTATCTCATAATGAATTTCATGAAATTCAATGCTCAATAAATGATATTTATAATGTAAAAAAAAAGTTAGAAAAAGTTATCTCAAATTTTATTTCTACAGAAATAGAATGGATTGCCTTAAATAATGTTTGTGTTGAAAAAGATAGGCAAGAAACTGTAATTGAATTTTTAGAAACATTGGAAGATAATGATGATGTACAAAATGTTTTTTCAAATATAAGTTTTGGTAATAATTAATGTTAGTTATTGGAATTGACCCAGGTATTTCAGGATCAATTTGTTTTCTTCAAAATGGAAAAATAATCGATGTGGTAGAAATGCCAACAATGATTGAAGGAAAAAAAAATAAAAAGCAAGTTAATGGCTCTCAAATATTTAATGAAATATCAGAAAGAATAAAAAAGATAGATAAAAGTGACATAAGAGTAATAATAGAACAAGTGTCTGCTATGCCAGGTCAAGGTGTAACAAGTATGTTTAATTTTGGTCAATCATTTGGAATTTTAAAGGGATTATGTTCTGCAATGCAGTTACCAATGTATTTTGTTAGACCATTGAAATGGAAAAAATATTTTAATCTTATAAATTCTGAAAAAGATGCTAGTAGAACAAGAGCAATTGAGATTTTTCCATATTTTTCAGGTCAATTATCCAGAAAAAAAGATTCTAATAAAGCAGACGCTATTTTGATAGCTAGTTTTTATTATGAAACTTATAATAATGAGGAATAGTCTAGAAAATTAAAGACAAATTCATGACACATTTAAGTGTGAAGAGTAATTATGGAAGCTGATGTTGTATCACAAGCTGTAGGTTTAGGAGCAAATACTGACTTTTCTTTGATGAGTCTCTTTTTAAGAGCTGACATAGTTGTAAAATCAGTAATGATAATTTTGATAGTTTGTTCAATTTATTCTTGGGCTGTAATTATTGAGAAATTTAGATTGTTTAAAAAAATAAATAAATCTTCGGAAGAATTTGAAGAAAAATTTTGGAACTCTAAATCAGCAGAAACATTTTATAATAGTTTACCAGTAAAAGTTGATGATCCAATGGCTATAGTTTTCAAAGACGCTATGGAAAGCTTATTAAAAAAAAAATCTAAAAATAATTTAAGTGAGAGAATGAATACTTTTTTAGAAGTTGGCATTGAAAAACAAATGTCTAAAATTGATCGAGGCTTTACATTTTTGGCTACTATAGGATCTACAGCACCCTTTATTGGTTTGTTTGGAACTGTGTGGGGAATTATGAATTCTTTTCAATCAATAGCGATTTCAAGAAATACTAGTCTAGCGATCGTAGCCCCAGGCATAGCGGAAGCATTATTTGCTACAGCACTAGGTTTATTAGCAGCAATTCCAGCTGTAGTCGCTTATAATAAATTTAATACTGACTCACAGAAATATTCTCAAAAATTAGAAAATTTTTCAAAAAGATTTTTAACTATAATTTAAATGGCTTTTAAATTAAATCGTTCATCAAAAGAACCTATGAGCGAAATTAACGTAACACCATTTGTAGACGTTATGTTAGTTTTGTTAATTATTTTTATGGTGACAGCTCCGTTATTAACAGTGGGTGTGCAAGTAGATTTGCCAGAAACATCAGCAGACTCTTTGCCAGAAGAAACCGAACCACTTACACTTTCAATAAATGCAAAGGGTGAAATTTTTATTCAAGAGTCAAAAGTAGAGTATGATAATATTATTGCTAAAGTTTTGGCAGTATCTAAAAATAGAACAGATACAAGAATTTATGTGAGAGGAGACAAGACAATTAATTATGGAAGAGTATTAGAAATAATGGGTTTATTGTCTGGCTCTGGTTTTACTAAAGTTGCTTTGATATCTGAACCATATAAACAAAGGTAATTTGTTATGAATAGGAGTATAATTATATCTTCTGTTTTGCATGCAGCTTTAATTTTTATAACAGCTATGAGCTTACCTTTTTTGACAAAAAAACCTTTGGATATACCACCAATCGTTTCTGTTGAATTAATTCAAATATCAGAAAAAACAAATATACCATTTGCTCCAAAAGCAAAAAAGATAATAGAGAAAGCAAAGAAAAAAGAAGAAAAACTAGTATCTGAACAAGCTCCACCAAAAAAAGTAGAAAAAAACAAAACTAAAACTATTGTTTCTCTTGATCAAAATAATGAAAAAATTGATACTAAAATTCCAGAGGCCATCCCATTACCAGAAAAAAATGTGAAAAAAATTAAAACAAAAGAGGAAAAGAAACAAAATCCTGATAAATTAAATGAAAAAGTTAAACAGGTTTCAGAATTTGAAAAAAAAGATTTGTTTGATCCAAATAATATTGCTGCATTGATTGATAAGTCTAAAGAAGAAACAGCTGAGTTAGTAAAAAAAAATGACGATGTAACCCAAGATAAAGATAGAAATATTGATAATACTGGTCTTACTTTAAGTGAAGAAGACGCATTAAAAGCTCAAATTTTTGGTTGTTGGAGTATTCCACTGGGATTACCTTATAATGAAGATTTATTAGTAAGAATTAAATTAATGTTGGAACCAGATGGTTCAGTTACAAAAACTGAAATTATAGATCATGCTAGAATGAATAAACCTGGTCAAGGATTTTATAAAGTTTTAGCTGAAAGCGCTTTAAGAGCTGTTAAATTATGTCAACCGTTAAGGGTCCCAACCTCTGGATATGAAAGATGGAAAGAGTTACAATTAAATTTTGATGCAAGAGAGATGCTAGAAGGATAAGATATAAAAATGAAAAAAAATTTTATAATTTTACTTTTGTTATTAACAATACCAATCAAAGCATTAGCTTTAATTGAAGTTGATATTACAAGAGGAAATTTAAGCCCACTTCCATTAGCTGTATCACCTTTATCAATAGATGATAAATCTAGAAAAAGTTTTAAAACAATTCTTAAGAAAGAAAATATTGGATCTGAAATTTCAGGCATTGTTGAAAATAATTTAAGAACATCTGGTCTTTTCAATCCACTAAATAAAAAAGCTTTTTTACAAGCTCCTGATATTGCAAATTTAAAACCAAGATTCGAAGATTGGAATTTAATTAAAGCTCAAGCTCTAATTACTGGAAAAGTATCATATGTTGATGAAAAATTAAGGGTTGAGTTTAGATTATGGGATGTGCTTGCAGCCAAAGAAATGATGGCATTAGCATTTACCACAGTTCCTAATAACTGGAGAAGAGTTGGTCATATTATTTCAGATAAAGTCTATGAGAGATTGACTGGAGAAAAGGGTTATTTTGATACAAGAATAATTTATGTTGCTGAAGAGGGCCCAAAAACACAAAGAAAAAAAAGATTGGCTATTATGGATCAAGATGGAGCTAATAATAAATTTTTAACACTGGGCAATGAGCTTGTGCTAACGCCTAGATTTAATCCAACTAGTCAAATGGTTACATACCTCTCATACTTTAAAAATTTACCAAGGGTATATCTTTTAGATATTGAAACAGGTACACAAGAAGTGGTTGGTGATTTTCCTGGAATGACTTTTGCGCCAAGGTTTTCTCCAGATGGTAAAAAAATAATTATGAGTTTTGCTAAAGATGGTAAGTCAGATATTTATACAATGGATTTAGAAAGTAGAATAGTTGAAAAAATTACAAATAATCCTTCAATAGATACCTCACCTTCTTATTCCCCAAACGGAAAATATATAGCTTTCAATTCTGATAGAAGTGGATATCAACAAATTTACATTATGAAAAGTGATGGGAGCAAAGTAAAAAGAATTTCATTCGGAAACGGTATCTATGGAACACCAGTGTGGTCACCAAGGGGAGATTTGATTGCTTTTACAAAATTACATAAAGGAAAATTTTATATTGGTGTTATGAGAACTGATGGAACAGGAGAGAGACTTTTGACTGAAAACTATTATCAAGAAGCTCCATCTTGGTCACCAAATGGTCGTGTACTGATTTTTTACAGAGAAACAAAAACCAATGATAAAGGAGAGGGCTTTTCAGCAAAACTTTGGTCTATTGATTTAACAGGCTATAATGAAAGATTGGTAACTACTTCAACGGATGCATCTGACCCATCATGGTCATCATTATTGAGCAATTAACTAGATAATTATCTCAAATAACTTGATTTTTTAACTTGAAACGTCTAATTAGTTGTGAAAAAGTAAGATTTAGTAAATAGAAGCAAGGAGCAATTTAATGATATTAAGCAAAATTTTTAAAAATACACTTTTAATTGTAGCAGCATGCTTGGTGCTTTCAGCGTGTGCGACTAAAAAAGAAGTATCAACAGGGCAAATGCAAAGTGACGTATACACAGGCACAGATACAGTTAAGTATCTAGCTGAAGGTGTGGCGGATAGAGTTTTCTTTGCTACAAACGAAACAGTTTTAACAACAGCATCAAGAGAAACTCTTAGAGCGCAAGCAGCTTGGTTAAGAAAAAATTCAAGTATAAATATAGTTCTTGAAGGTCATGCTGATGAAAGAGGTACAAGAGAGTATAACTTGGCACTTGGTGAAAGAAGAGCAAATGCAGCTAAAGATTATCTAATGACTTATGGAATCTCTTCAAACAGAATTTCAGTATTAAGTTATGGAAAAGAGAGACCCGTAGATGCAGGTTCTAACCCATTAGCTTGGTCAAAAAACAGAAGATCAGTTACTGTTAAAGCAAATTAATAATTAAAATTTAAGACCCTAAAGTCAAATAACTTTAGGGTCTTTTTTTTGCCATTTTTATAATCATAAATCTAACTAATAATGAAATTTATATTTAAACTAATAACTTTTAAATTATTATTTCTATTCAGTTGTGGAATATTAAGTCATACTTATGCAGATAATCATAATATTTATGAAATTTTAGAGGTCATCAAAAATGATATTAAAACTCTTGAAAGAGCAGTTTATTCTGGTTCTGTTGAGGCCAACATATCAACTGGTGAAAACTTAAACAATGAACTAGATGGTAATTCTGAAGATGTGCTCACAAGACATTTATTAAAATTATCAGAAGTCGAAGATCAATTTAGAAAATTAACTAATAAATTTGAAGAGGTTAATTTTAAGTTAGATAAATTATCTAATAGATTATCAAAAATTCAATCTGATAATCAAATAAGATTTCAAGACATTGAGACCGCAATGAGTTCTGCTGAAAATACATCGCAATTAACATCTAAACCAAAAGTAGAAGTAAACGAAGTTTTGCCAGGAAGTTCACAACCACAAGATCTTGGATCAATATCATACAAAGATACAGAGACCTCTGAAGCATCGCAACAAATTCAATCTATTGATACTACTGCATCAGTTGTAACAGAAACATTTCAGGCAGAGGAAAAAATTTTACCACAAGATTTATCACCTAAAAAACAGTATGAGTTTGCTACGAGCTTTTTAAAAGTTGGAGATTACAGCACAGCTGAAAGAGCTTTTAGAGAATTTGTTTTATTTAATAGCGAACATGAGTTAGCTGGAAGTGCACAGTATTGGTATGCTGAAACGTTTAGAATAAGACAATTATATACAGATGCTGCTTCGGCTTACCTAGAGGGTTATCAAAAATATCCCAAAGGTAATAAAGCTCCTATAAATCTTTTAAAACTTGGTGTATCAATGGTTCAGATTGGAGAAAAAGATCAAGGCTGCAAAATGATTAATGGTGTTGAATTGCAATACCCTAAGGCAAACCAGTCAGTAATTCAAAAAGCAAAATATGAGTCCAAAAAATTTGAATGCATCAAAGAAGACTCATAAGTTTTTATTAAATAAATTAAAAGATAATCGAATTCTTCAAATTTATAAAAAATTTGAAAGTGATCTGGATGTTAAAGATGATTTTGTTGTGGCTGTCTCAGGCGGCCCAGATAGTCTTGCATTATCTTTTTTAGCGAAAATATTTTCAATAAAAAAAATTTTGAAAGTTAAGTATTTCATTGTAGATCATAAGTTAAGAAAAGAATCCACTTCTGAAGCAATACATGTAAAAAAAATTCTAAAAAATTATTTAATAAATCTTGAAATATTACCTTGGAATGGCACCAAACCTAAAAAAAATATTCAATCTATAGCAAGAGATAAAAGGTATGAGTTATTAATCAGTAAGGCTAAGAAATATAAAATAAAGAATATTTTACTTGGCCATCATTTAGATGATTTGTTTGAGAGTTTCTTTTTAAGAATACTTAGAGGAAGTGGCCTTAATGGTTTGATTTCACTTGATAAAAAAACAAAAAAAAATGAAGTTAACCTGATAAGACCTTTAATAAATGTTGATAAAAAAGATTTGATTTATATTAGCAAAAATATTTTTGGATCATATGTCGAAGACCCAACAAATCAAGATGATAAATATAAAAGAGTTAAAGTAAGAATTTTTTTAAAACAATTAGGTTTAGAAGGGCTGGATAGAAAAAAATTTTTTTTAACAATTAGAAATTTAAAAATAGCTAATGAAAATATAAAATATTATGTAAATAAAAATTTAGATAAAAACATAACTTTTTTACAAAATAAAAAAAAAGCAATTTTAAAAGAAAGTTTTTTTGTTCAATCAGACGAAGTTGTGTTTAGGTCTTTAGTTGCATCAATACAAGTAGTTGGTAAAAAATATTATCCTGTCAGAGGAAAAAAAATTGACAAGATTATTGAATTAATAAATTTAAAGTCTTCATTTAAGGTTACTTTAGGAGGCTGTATAATTAAAAAGGTTAATGGAACAATAATACTGTTAAAAGAGTAAAAATTTCTAATATTTAATGATATTTTGTCACTTGTTAAAACTATAATAATTCTTATCTTACACATATGAATTTAAAAAATATTGCAATGTGGGGTATTATTGTTTTTTTGACAATTGGACTTTATAATATGTTCAAGAATCCACAGCAAAATATTAGAGGTGGAAATCAAATAATATTTTCGGAATTTTTAACTTCAGTGGAAAATGGTGAGGTTTTAAAAGTAGAAATTCAAGGAAATAATATTAAAGGAGTGTTTTCAAATGGAAACTCTTTTTCTACTTACTCTCCTAATGACCCAAATTTAATTGAAAAATTATCTGATAAAGGTGTCAGCATTTCAGCGGCTCCTCTTGAAGAAAAAATGCCGTCATTATTTGGTGTGCTTCTATCTTGGTTCCCAATGTTGTTATTAATTGCCGTATGGATTTTCTTTATGAGACAAATGCAAGGTGGCAAAGGTGGCGCTATGGGTTTTGGAAAATCAAAAGCAAAGATGATGAATGAGCTTAAGGGAAAAGTTACATTTAATGATGTTGCGGGAGTAGAAGAGGCTAAAGAAGAAGTAGAGGAAATCGTAGAATTTTTAAAAGACCCAAAAAAATTTAGTAGATTAGGTGGCAAGATTCCAAGAGGAGCATTATTAGTTGGACCTCCAGGAACTGGTAAAACTTTATTGGCAAGAGCAATAGCTGGTGAAGCTGGTGTTCCTTTTTTTACAATTTCAGGTTCAGATTTTGTTGAAATGTTTGTTGGTGTTGGTGCTTCAAGAGTTAGAGATATGTTTGAGCAAGGTAAAAAAAATTCACCATGTATAATATTTATAGATGAAATAGATGC
>Ga0209425_10002941_pt1 | contig 18469 bp, 19 predicted proteins | sample COG_05_FD_184749 | JGI IMG/M metagenome (GOLD analysis project Ga0209425, IMG submission 184749) | Pelagic Microbial community sample from North Sea - COGITO 998_met_05 (SPAdes) (version 2) | ecosystem: Environmental > Aquatic > Marine > Neritic zone/Coastal water | place: Helgoland, sampling...
AAGTAATATAGGAAAACCAAGAGTATGAAAAATAGAAACACCTCTAATTAAATTCATATTATGTTTCAAATTTTTTCCAAAACCAATTCCTGGATCAATCATGATATTATTGTGTTTTATTCCCATAAATATTAAAAATTTAATCTTTTGTTCAAAGAAATCATAAATATCTAATAATTCATTTTTATACTTAGGATTTTTTTGCATTGTTTCTGGCGTACCTTGTGTATGTTGGATTACAAATGGAGTTTTACTTTTTTTCAATACCTCAACTGTTTTAGAATCATAACTTAGTCCTGATACATCATTTATAAGTTTAACTCCTTCCTGAATCCCTTTATTCATAATTTCTGATTTTCTTGTATCTAGTGATAATGGAATTTTTCTATCAATACCTTTTAATATTTCTTTTATTCTATTCCATTCTTCTTTTTTATTTACAGGCTTAGATCCAGGTCTTGTTGACTCTCCACCAACATCAACAATGTCCGCTCCAGATTTAAATAAATTCTTTGCATGAGATATTCCTCTTTTCTTTTTATTAAACTTGCCTCCATCAGAAAAACTATCTGGTGTTAAATTTAATATTCCCATTATATTGGGAATTTTATTAAAATTTAAACTTGAAAAATTCTTATTTTTTTTAACAATAATCTTAAGATCTTTATTAATTTTTTCTTTCAGTGACTTAGGTAATTTTTTTATATCTTTTAGATCAATTATTTTGATTGAAGTTCGTGTAAGAATTTCAATTTGCCCAAATGAAATTTTATTATTACCGTTTAGTGGTAGATTTTTTTTTTTTCTAACTAATTCAATCGAAGATTTGCCATAAACAAAATTACACGCTCTTGTGTAATACTTTTTCATTTATTTCTAATGAACTATTTTTGGCTTAAGGCCCATTGAGCTCAAAGCTGATCCTTTATCTTTATCTTCAACTTTTAAGTCTTCTTTATTACTAGGGTATATATTTTTATTAATTAAATTTTCTATTTCTTCACCAGAGAGTGTTTCATAAGTTAAAAGTGCTTTAGCTAGTTTATGCAAATCATCGATTCTTTCAGTTAAAACTTTTCTTGCCCTTTCATAACCTTTATCTACAATCTTTCTAATTTCTGAATCCACTTTTTTTGCAGTTTCTTCTGACATATTTTGAGTTCTTGCGACTGATCTGCCTAAAAAAACTTCCTCTTCATTTTCTCCATATGCAACAGGACCCAGCTCTTTACTAAGGCCTGCTTTCATAACCATTGCTCTAGCTCTTTTAGTTGCTTGCTCAATATCACTTGATGCACCTGTTGTAACCTTATTGTCACCAAAAATAATTTCCTCTGCAACTCTTCCTCCCATAGCTATGGCTAATTGAGCATGTAATTGTTCTCTAGTTTGAGATAGCTCATCTCTCTCAGGTAATTGCATAACCATTCCTAATGCTCTACCTCTTGGAATAATTGTTGCTTTATGAATTGGGTGTGCTGCATCCTCATTAATAGTTACTATTGCGTGTCCTGCTTCATGATAAGCTGTTAATGTTTTTTCTTCTTCAGTCATAATCATTGATCTTCTTTCGGAACCCATCATAACCTTATCTCTTGCCTCTTCAAATTCAGTTAAAGTAACTATTCTTTTATTTTTTCTTGCTGCAAGCAATGCTGCTTCGTTAACTATATTTGCTAAATCAGCTCCTGAAAAACCAGGAGTACCTCTTGCAACTGTTCTTAAATTTACATCTGGAGCCATCTTAATTTTTTTTACATGCACTTTTAACACTTTCTCTCTACCTACAATATCAGGAAGTCCAACTACTACTTGCCTATCAAATCTACCAGGTCTCAATAATGCTGGATCTAAAACGTCAGGTCTATTTGTGGCTGCAATTATTATAACTCCTTCGTTAGTGTCGAAACCATCCATTTCAACTAATAATTGGTTTAATGTTTGTTCTCTTTCATCATTTCCACCTCCAAGACCTGCTCCTCTACTTCTTCCAACTGCATCTATTTCATCAATAAAGATTATGCATGGAGAATTTTTTTTACCCTGTTCAAACATGTCTCTAACTCTTGATGCTCCAACACCTACAAACATTTCAACAAAATCTGATCCTGATATAGTAAAAAATGGAACTCCTGCTTCTCCTGCTATAGCTCTAGCAAGTAAAGTTTTACCTGTCCCAGGTTGACCAACCAACAAACAGCCTCTTGGAATTTTTCCACCAAGTCTACTAAATTTTTTGGGGTCTTTTAAAAATTGAACAACTTCTTCAACTTCTTCTTTCGCCTCTTCAACTCCTGCTACATCATCAAAAGTAACTTTACCTTTTAATTCATTCATCATTTTTGCTTTAGATTTCCCAAAACCCATAGCTCCACCCTTGCCACCTTGCATTTGTCTCATGAAGAAAATCCAAACAGCAATGAGCAGCAGCATTGGAAACCATGATAATAGCACTCCAAATAAAGATGGCATTTTATCTTCTAAAGGAGCAGCTGAAATGCTTACGCCATTACTAGATAGTTTTTCAATTAAATTTGGATAATTTGGTGAGTATGTAGAAAAAGAATTTCCATTAGCAAGAAGTCCTCTTATTTTATTTCCCTGTATTTCAACTTTTACAACTCCACCATTATCAACTTCTGTTAAAAATTCTGAGAATATTATTGAATTACCTTTTCCTACATTAGCTTGAGGATTTTTAAACATGTTGTATAGACCAATTGTTAAAAAAACAATTACAGCCCACATTGCTAAGTTTTTCATATTCATATTACTATAAGATAATAATTATTATCAATTAAACAAGTGTCAAATTGTTACAAAATTTAGAATTTATGTTAATTTTCTTTATATATCATTATAGTTTTATTTGCTCTTTCAATATAACAACCTCCTAAGGTAACTCTGGTAAAAGATTTGGTATCAATTTTTTTTATCAAATTGTCAATGCTTTTTCCTCTAACTGGATAATATTTCTTTCCTAGGTTTTGGATTAAAATTGTTAAAGATCTAAAAATAATTTCATGTGATTGATCAAAAAAATTATAACTCAAAATATATGTATTTTTTTTATTTAAAAAAATAACATTTTTTTTTAAATTTTTATCTACATAAAATTTAATCGATTTATCTGAATCTTTTAAATTATTAATAGTTAACTTTAATTTTTTCATATCCAAACCCTCTTTTTCAAGTGAGGATAACAATTTTCTAATTCTAGTCCTCTTGAAATCTTCATTTATATTTGATGGATCTTTAACAAAGAAACTTAAAACTCGATTAGCAATATATATTAAATCTTTTTTTTCTAAATTTAATAATGGCCTTATAATATTTAAATCCTGATTTCTATATTTTGTATTTTTGCTAAATGAAATTAACCCATTTAATCCACTACCTCTAACTATTCTAATTAAGAAGTTCTCAAATAAATCATTTAAGTGATGTCCAAGTAGTAGGTGTTTGATATTATTTTTTTTACACTCATATGCTAACAAAGAATATCGTTTGTCTCTAGCTAGAGACTGAATATTCTTTAATGGTTTTTTTCCATTCCAATTTAAAATTTCACAATTAATATCAATCTTTCTCAAAACCTTTTTTACTGTCTCTGCTTCTTTAGAGGACTCTTTTCTGAGTTTGTGATCAACTATAAAGTATTTTACTTTTACTTTATTTTTTAATGCGTAGCATTTAGTTAGGTATGCTAATACAAGGCTATCAGGTCCCCCAGAAACAGCTACTGCAATATTTTCTTTGATTTTTAATGAAGCTGAAAACTCACTATAAATTTTAGAGATTCTTTTTTGACTTAGATGGTTAAGAATTTTTTTATGTTTTTTGTTTTGTGCACTCAAATTTTTTAGATTCATACTTTGCTTTTTGAAGCACAGATTGATTGGCTTTAGGGTATTGTTTTTCAACTCCTTCAATCATTTTACAACCTTGCTCTTTCTCTCCTATCTGAACCATTGATACACCAAGTTTTAATAAATTTATAGCTGCCTTCTCTCCTTTTGGATATTTTTGATATCCCTCAAGATAAGCTGTTGCTGCATCAGTATAAAGTTGTCTAATTCTAAATGTTTCAGCATACCAATACTGTGCATTACCAGCAAGTTCATGCTCTGAATTAGTAGTTACAAATTCTCTGAAAGCTCTCTCTGCCATGCTGTAATCACCCACTTTCAAAAAACTAGTTGCAAATTGATATTGCTTTTCTGGATTATCATTCGGTAGTATATTTTTTTCTGCTTCAAATGTTTCAGTTATTATAGAAGAGGTAGTTTCTACAGATTGTATTTTTTGGGTAGACTCTTTAGTTTCTGTATCTTTATAAGAAATTGAACCTAAGTCTTGGGGTTGTGATGATCCAGGTAGTTTCTTTTTTGATTGTTCTTTTGGCTTTGATGTTAACTTTTGTACAACCTCACCTGAAGATAAAGTATTTTCAATATCTTGAAATCTTAATTGATTGTCAGCTTGAACCTTGGAAAGCCTATTGGACAATTTATCTATCTTAAAATTTATTTCCTCAAATTTATTTGTAAGTTCTCGAAATTGACTTTCTACCTCTGATAACTTTAGTAGATGTCTTGTTAAGACATCTTCTGAATTTTCGTCAAAGCTATTCTCACTATTTGAATTAGCTGTTTTAATTGATCCCGAATAAACTGCTTTTTCTAGTGTTTTTAAATCTTTTTGTATTAATTCTAAGATTTCATTTAGGTTATGATTATCTGCAAACACTGCATTAGATAAAAAAATAAATATAGATATGAACTTAAGGAATTTAAATTTTTTATAATTAAACATTATAAATTGAGTAGTAATTATAATGATGGCAAAAAAAAGACCCTATGCACAAAAGTACTAGGGTCTTTTTATTAATTTGTTTGATTAGTTAGCTTTAACTGTAACTGATCTTCTATTTTTTGACCACGCTAAAGGATTTGAGCCTGAGTCTACAGGTTTTTCTTTCCCATAACTTAATACAGAAATTCTGTCTGATGAAATTCCATAAGTCATTAAATAGTCTTTTGCTGAATTAGCTCTTCTTTCACCTAATGCTAAGTTGTACTCTCTAGTACCCCTTTCATCGGCATGACCTTCTAATACAACATTAATTTTTGAATTCTTTCTTAACCAAGAAGCTTGTTTTCTTAAAGTTTCTCTTGAAGCTGTTGTTAGTACAGTTTCATTTGTAGCAAAGAAAACTCTGTCTGGAACCCCAGATGCTAAATATTCAACAGAATCTGTTCCTGTGTAAACATCACTTTGCATTTGTCCTGTTTGTTTTTTTTGAGTAGCACAAGCTGTTAGAACTAAACTTGCAACTAATATTAAAAATCCATTTTTTAGTATTTTACTTAGGTTCATATTTGCTCCTTAAATCTTATTTTTTTTACTTAATTTTTCACAACTAATTAGATGTTTCAAGTTAAAAATCAAGTAATTTGCTATTAATTACTTAATAATGATGACCACGATGGGTCGGAAGCATCAGTTTTGGTCTTAATCATTTTCTCATTATAACCTGTTAGATCTATAGACCATAATTTTGCAGAGAATCCTTCACCTTTAGAATTAGTTTTGGTCTCTCTATAAAAAATTAGCACTCTACCATTTGGAGACCAAGAAGGAGCTTCTTGATAAAAATTTTCAGTTAATAATCTTTCACCAGTTCCATCCGTTCTCATGACTCCAATATAAAACTTACCTTTGTGTAATTTTGTGAATGCTATCAAATCACCTCTTGGAGACCATACTGGTGTTCCATATAATCCATTTCCAAAAGAAATTCTTTTAACGTTTTTTCCATTACTACTCATTACATAAATTTGTTGGTAACCACTTCTATCAGAATTAAAAGTTATGAACTTTCCATCTGGAGAATATGAGGGTGATGTATCAATAGAAGGATGGTTAGAAATTCTTTCAACAATCCTATTTTCAAGATCCATTGTATAAATATCTGAATTCCCATCTTTAGCAAAACTCATTATAATTTTTTTTCCATCAGGAGAAAACCTTGGTGCAAAAGTCATTCCTGGAAAATCTCCAACTACTTCTTGCATACCAGTTTCAATATCTAGCAAATAAACTCTAGGCAAATTTTTAAAATAAGAAAGATAAGTAACCATTTGATTGGTTGGACTAAACCTTGGAGTTAGAACTAACTCATTACCAAGAGTTAAAAATTTATTATTAAATCCATCTTGATCCATAATTGCTAATTTTTTTATTCTATTGGTCTTTGAGCCCTCTTCAGAAATATAAATTATTCTAGTATCAAAATAACCTTTTTCACCAGTTAACCGCTCATAAACTTTATCTGTTATTATATGTCCTACTCTTCTCCAATTACTTGGCACTGTTGTAAAGGCTAATGCCATCATTTCTTTTCCAGCAAGAACATCCCACAATCTAAACTCGACTCTTAATTTTTCATCTACGAAAGTAACCTTACCTGTCACTAAAGCTTGCGCTTTTATTAAATTCCAATCTTCAAATCTTGGTTTTAAATTTGCAATATCTGGTTCTTGAAGAAATGCATCTTTGTTAAGAGGGTTAAATAAACCAGATTGCTTTAAATTATTTTCAACAATCTTAGATATTTCTGATCCAAGATTTTTTTTTTTTAATATTTTATTAAAATTCTCCTTTGAAGATTTATCTATAGCTAAAGGGGAAACAGCAACTGGTAAGGGATTTAAATTTCCTCTAGTAATATCAACTTCGATTAAAGCAAATGCTTTAATGGGTAATAAAATTAATAATATAAATAAATATCTAAATAACATTTTATCCTTCCAACATTTCTCTTGCATCAAAATTTAACTGCATATCTTTCCACCTCTCATAACCTGTGCTTGGTACTCTAAGAGGTTGACAAAGTTTTATAGCTCTTAATGCACTTTCAGCCAACACCTTATAAAATCCTTGCCCAGGCTTATTCATTCTAGCATGGTCAAGAATCTCAGTTTTTATAATAGAGCCATCTGGTTTTAATTGTAACTTAATTCTAACCAGTAAATCCTCATTAAACGGCAGCCCTAAAGGAATGCTCCAGCAGCCAAAAATTTGAGCTTTTAAAGCATCTTCTTCACTTAAAGTTAGTCCACCAAAGTCCATTTCTTTATTTTGATCCTGAGTCACCTTGTCTAATTTTTTATTTGTTTCAGCACTTTCAACCTTAGATTTATCAATTAATGCTGCAATATTGTTGGTATCAAATAGTTCTTTTTTTTCAAATTCTGAGATTTGTTTAATTTCTGTCTCCACTTTTTCAGGATTTTGTTTCTCATCTTTAATTTTTTTAATTTTTTCTATCTTTTCATCAGGTAGTGGGACAGCATCGGGTTTAAGTTTTTTTACTTTTTTTGGAGGAGCCTGCTCAGAAACTAATTTTTTTTCTTTTTCTTTAACTTTCTCTATTATTTTTTTTGCTTTAGGGGCAAAAGGAATGTTGGTTTTGTCTGTAATTTGAATAAGCTCAACTGACACAATCGGTGGTAGATCGATTGGTTTCTTAGCAAGAAATGGTAAACTCATAGCTGTAATTATAACAAGCAAAGTATGGAGTCCAAAAGAAATAATAATATTTCTATTCAAATTAATTACCTTTCTTTATATGGCTCAGAGATTAATGCTACTTTAGTAAAGCCAGAACCAGATAACATTCCCATTATCTCTAAAACCCTGCCATAATTTATTGATTTATCTCCTCGCACATAAATTCTAGTATCTGTTCTATTTTTAGATACAGCTAAGATTTTTGCTACTATTTTATCATACTCAACTTTTGACTCTTGAATAAATATTTCACCTTTTGAATTAATAGAAAGAGTTAATGGTTCTAATTCTTCAGGAAGTGAATCTGCAGAGCTCTCTGGTAAATCTACTTGTATTCCAACTGTTAATAGTGGTGCCGTTACCATAAAAATAATTAATAATACCAACATTACATCTACAAAAGGTGTAACATTAATTTCACTCATGGGCTCTTTAGATCTGCGATTGAGTTTGAAGGCCATTTTTATATTATTGATAAAAATCGTTTGGAAAAATTTTCTAATTTTTGTGAATATTTTTTTGAGTCATTGTTAAACTTATTATAAGCAACAACTGCTGGTATTGCAGCCAATAAACCTAACGCTGTCGCAAATAAAGCTTCAGCTATTCCAGGTGCTACTATAGCTAAGCTTGTATTTCTTGATATTGCAATTGATTGAAATGAATTCATTATTCCCCAAACTGTTCCGAATAAACCTATGAATGGAGCAGTAGAACCAACTGTTGCTAAAAAAGTAAAACCTTTTTCAAGTATTACTATTTGTTTTTCAATATTAACTTCAAGCACGCTACTCATTCGCTCATTAAGATTAGATTTATTTTTTGCCTTTAATAAAGTTTGCATCGAGTCTCTAAATAATAAGGCCATTGGGTTATCTAAATTTGAAGCTAAACCATTGTAGAAAGCTTCTGCTGATTTAGATTTCCAAAATTTTTCTTCAAACTCTTCGGACTCCAAATTTATTTTTTTGAATAGTCTAAATTTTTCAATTATTATTGCCCATGAGTAAATGGAGCAACCAATTAACATTAGTATTACAGATTTTACAATGAAGTCTGCACGAATAAACAAACTCCACAAGGAGAAATCAGTGTTTGATGCAAGTCCCACTGCTTGAGATGTAATATCAGCTTCCATAATGAAGATTTCACACTTAAATGTGTCATGAATTTGACCTTATTTAAGTTAATTTATTCCTCTATTTTGTAGGTTTCATAAAAAAAGCTCGCTATCAATATGGCGTCAGCTTTATTTGAGTCTTTTTTTCTTGATAATTGTGACGAAAAATAAGGAAATATTTCTATTGCTTTAGTTCTACTGGCATCTTTTTCAGAATTTATAAGGTTAAAATATTTTTTCCACTTTGCAGGTCTCACAAAATACATTGGCAATTGCATTGCGGAACATATACCTTTTAATATTCCGAAAGATTGACCAAAGTTAAACATGCTGGTTACACCCTGTCCAGGCATAGCTGAAACCTGCTCTATTACAACTTTAATTTCTTCTTTTTTTAGATGTTTAATACGTAAAGAAATTTCGTAATAAATTTGTGCTCCATTAACTTGTTTTTTATTTTTTTTACCTTCTGCCATATTTGGCATCTCTACTACATCAATTATTTTTCCATTTTCAAAAAAACAAATAGAGCCCGTAATACCAGGATCAATTCCAATTATTAGCATCAATTATTTCCAAAATTTATATTAGAATAAACATTTTGAATATCATCATCATCTTCCAATGTTTCTAAAAAATTAATTGCAGTTTCGACTCTATCTTTTGCAACATCAACACTATTTAAAGGCACCCATTCAATTTCAGTTGAAATAAAATTTGCTATTATTTTTTCTAAATTTTTTTTTACGTTATAAATTTCACTCATTGTGCATTGTATCTCATGATAATCATCATGAGAAATACATTCATCTGCTCCTGATTCAATTGCTAATTCAAATATTTGTTCATCTGATATTTCCTTTTTATCAATCTTAATAATGCCTAATTGATTAAAATTATGCGAGGCAGAGCCTTGTGTTCCTAAGTTTCCTCCACTCTTTACAAATATAGATCTAACATTAGAAGCTGTTCTATTCTTATTATCTGTTAGTGCTTCTACAATTACAGCTATTTTATCTGGACCAAATCCCTCATATCTTAAATTCTCATAATTAGACTCAGTGTTAATTGATGATTTAGCAATTGCTCTTTCAATATTGTCTTTGGGCATATTAGCAGACTTTGCAGCTTGAATTGCAGATCTGAGTCTTGGATTCATATCTGGATCTTTATCACCTAATTTTGCAGCTACACTAATTTCTTTCGACAATTTAGAAAATATTTTAGATCTTTGTTTGTCAGCTTTACCTTTTGAATGTTTTATACTTGCCCACTTTGAATGACCTGACATAATAATTAATGAGAATTTTTTAATTCTCCTCCATATATAAAGCTTTCTACATTTTTTGCCAAACCAGTTTCTACATCACATTGAACAATCACACCACTTAAACTAGCCTCTCCGATTGCTGGAAAATGCTTGACAGATTTTTTTTTCAAAAATCTATTAATTGAATTATCTTTATTCATTCCAATTACAGAATCATAATCACCACACATTCCTGCATCAGTTTGATAAGCTGTGCCTCCTTTTAATACCCTTGCGTCATTTGTTGGTATATGTGTATGTGTTCCAACGACCAATGTTGCTTTACCATCAAATAAATGTCCTATGGCAGTTTTTTCACTCGTTATTTCTCCATGAAAATCAACTATTAAAAAATCATAATCTTCTTTAAGCTTGTATTTTTTCATAAATTTTTCTGCAGCTTCAAAAACATCCTCACATTTTTTCATAAAAACATTTCCCATTAAATTAAGTACGCCAACTCTCTTACCATTTTTAGCAATAAATATTCCAAATCCTTTTCCAGGAGATGGTTCAAATAAATTTTCAGGTCTAAGAAGTTTTTTTTCTTTTTCAATATGAGTCATTATTTCTTTTTGATCCCATACATGATTACCTGTTGTAACTACATCTACTCCACTATTGAAAAAATCTTTACATATCTCTTCTGTAAGACCCACACCTGAGTCTGCTGCATTTTCACCATTGACAGTTACAAAATCAATTTTTTCATCATTAATTTTCGTTAGTAAATTTCTCAAGACCATAGATCGACCTGAAACACCCACTATATCTCCTAAAAAAAGTATTTTCATTTTAAAATATATTTATTTGTAACAATATAATCTAATTTTTGATCATATGCATTAGTTGGAACTTTATATATTTTTTGAGTAGTAACAGCTAAACCAATCTTTAAAATTTTTTTTTTCTTAGGTAATTTTTCAATCAATCTATCATAATATCCACCACCATATCCAAGTCTGTTCAAGTTTTTGTCAAATGCCACAAGTGGAATTAATAAAATATTTGGGTAAACTATTTTTTTAATTTTTGGCTCAGGTATTCCATATATATTTATTTTTAATGGTTCAGAAAATTTCCATCTATAAAAATCCATCTGAAAATTTTTTTTAATTGCAGGTAAAGATATATCAAATCCATTTTTTTCAAATTTTCTTAATAATATCAAATCATCTATTTCAAAATTTACTGGATAATATCCACCAATAATTTTTTTATTAATTTTTTCTGTTTTAATAATTTTTATAAGTTTGTTAAAATCAATCTGAATATTTTTATTATAAATTTTTTCCCTTAACCTAAGAATTCTCTTTCTTAATTTAAATTTAAGCACAAAACTATTGAACAGGATTTTCTAGATTTGCTTTTTCAACAAAATTTTCAATTTCATCTGCTGCAGCTTCAATTATTTTCTCATAATCCTCTTTATTTTTATCTATTTCTTTTTTAAAGTCTTCATGATCTAATAATAACCGCTTCATCTCTTCCTCTTTTTTATCTCTATAATCGTACACTAAAGATTTTAATTCTCTAAATTTATTTGATAAATTGTTAATCTCAGTTTTTTTTTGTTCTACCCTTTTTTTAGTATCAAAATATTCATCCATTATTTGAACTGAGGTAATTAACAAAAGTTTATTTTCCCCTATATTTCCCAAATCATTTTTTAATTCACTAAATTTCGCATTAATATGAGTTAATAATTCCTCTAAATGTTCTTCTTGTCCATCGTCACAAGAAAGAAGAAAATCTTTGCCATTAAATTTAATAGTTACATTTGCCATTTGTCTATTTCTTCTAATAAAGTATCTGTTTCTTGATTTAATTCATCTATTTTTTCTGAAAACTGTGTCTCTTTTTTTTGTTCATCAATTTTTTGATGATTAATATCCTCTAATTTTTGATTAAGGGCTTTGTGTTCAGTTTCTAAATCTAGATACCTTTCTTCTATTTGTTTTTTTTCAATTTCTAATTGATTTTTTTGAAGACTTAAATTTTCTAAATTAGACTTTAATGTTGGATTTTGTAAATTTAAACTCTTTAATTTATTAAGTGCAAAACTAAGTTTTTTTTCTTTTTCACTGACTGTTTTCATATATATATATTTATATTATTAAATTGAGTCTTCTAAGTCTAGTTAGGATATTTTTGAACAAATTACATAAAGATTTATCAAACGCAATAAGGTTTTTGTCAATAGATGCCGTCCAAAAAGCAAATTCTGGACATCCTGGAATGCCCATGGGTATGGCAGATGTTGCGACTGTTTTATTTAAAAATTTTTTAAAATTTAATCCAAAAAATCCAAACTGGTTAAATAGAGATAGATTTGTTTTATCTGCAGGCCACGGATCTATGCTTCTCTACTCTTTGCTACATTTAACTGGATATAAAAGTATTTCTTTAAACGGTATTAAAAATTTTAGACAATTAAAATCTATTTGTGCGGGTCACCCTGAGTATCACCCTGGAACTGGAATTGAAACTACAACTGGTCCTCTTGGTCAAGGGATTGCTAATTCAGTTGGATTTGCAATCGCAGAAGAAATTTTAAAAAAAAAATTAGGTAAAGAAATAATAAACCACAAAACTTATGTTGTGGCTGGAGACGGATGTCTAATGGAGGGTATTAGTCATGAAGCAATGAGTTTAGCTGGACATTTAAAATTAAAAAATCTAGTAATGCTTTTTGATAATAATTCAATATCAATAGATGGACCAACTAGTTTAGCTGTTTCAGATAATTTTAAAAAGAGATTTGAAAGTTATGGTTGGGATTATATTCTAATTAATGGTCATAATGAAAAAGAAATTTTTACAGCATTAAAAAAAGTTCAAAATGCAAAAAAACCAACTGTTATTTCTTGTAAAACAAAGATTGGTTATGGCTCACCAAATAAATCTGGTAAAGCGACTTCTCATGGAAGTCCCATTGGTTTAGATGAGATTAAATTAGTTCGAAGGGTGCTAGATTGGAAATACAAGCCATTTGAAATTCCTAAAAACATTTTAAATGAGTGGAGAAAAATAGGAAACAAGGGTGCAAAACTTGAGTCTACTTGGGGTAAAATTTATAAAAGAAAAAAACAAGATATAGATAAAGTTTTTAAAAATAATTTTTCTAAAGCTTTAAAATCTGAAAAACAAAACTCCATTAAAGAAAACACAAGCCTTGCTTCGCGTAAAGCTTCTGAGTTGACTCTTAATGCACTTACTAAAGTAAATAATGCATTGATTGGTGGTTCGGCTGACTTAGCAGGATCTAATAATACTAAAACAAAATATCACAACGTGATTAAATCCAATGATTTTAAAGGTGATTATATTCATTATGGTGTTCGAGAACACGCAATGTCTGGAATAATGAATGGACTAGCACTTCATAGTAAATTTATTCCTTATGGTGGTACTTTTTTAATATTCTCTGATTATTGTAAACCTTCCATACGTTTGTCTGCATTAATGCAACAGCAGGTTATTTATGTAATGACACATGACTCAATAGGTTTAGGGGAAGATGGACCAACGCATCAGCCCATAGAACAATTGTCTGGATTAAGATCTATTCCTAATTTAAATATCTTTAGACCAGCAGATAGAATGGAAACTATTGAATGCTGGGAATTAGCATTAAAAAATTCAAAAACACCAAGTGTGCTATCTTTAACTAGACAAAACCTTAAACCCATTAGAAAAAAATATTCAAATGTAAATAAATGCTCTTTGGGTGCTTATGAAGTTTTGAGAACTAAGAAAAAAATCAACCTAACAATATTTGCTAGTGGTTCTGAGGTTAATTTAGCAATTGAAACTAGCCATAAATTGGCCAAAGATAGAATATATGCTAAAGTTATATCAGTACCATGCCAAGATATTTTTGATCTACAATCGAAATCATATAAACAAAAAATTCTTGGTGAAACAAGATTCAAAATATCTATTGAAGCTGCTTCAACAGATTGTTGGAAAAAATATGTTGGGTCTGAGGGGTTAACTTTTGGAATTGATACATTTGGTAAAAGCGCACCTTTTAAAGAAATTTACAAATATTTTGGATTAACAGTTCAAAATATTTCACAAAAAACTAAGAAACTAATAAAGAGCTAAATATGACAATAAAAGTTGGTATTAATGGAATGGGAAGAATTGGTAGAATGGTAATTAGAGCAATTATTGAAAGCCAAAATGAAAATATAGAAATTAAACATATTAATAATAGATCAAGCTCTGAAGCAAGTTGTTCCTTAATAAAATATGATTCTATTCATGGTAAATTTAATGCAGATTTAGATTATGATGAAAAACACTTAGTAATAAATCATAATAAAATAACATTTTCACAAGAGTCTAATATTGAAAATATTAATTGGAAAACATTTGATGTTGATTATGTTTTTGAATGTACTGGAAAATTCAACTCAAAAGAAAAATTATTAGCTCATATTAAAAATGGTGCAAAAAAAGTTATTGTTTCTGCGCCTTGTAAAAATGCAGATAAGACAATTGTTTATGGGGTTAATGAAAATATTTTGACAAAAAAAGATCAAATTATTTCTGCAGCTTCTTGCACAACTAACTGTCTTGCTCCTGTTGCTAATGTTTTGAATGAAAATTTTGAAATTGAAAAAGGGTTTATGACCACCATCCATGCTTTCACTAGTGATCAAAGAATTCTCGATAATTCTCATAAAGATCCAAGGAGAGCAAGATCTGCTAGTCAATCAATAGTCCCAACTTCTACGGGTGCCTCTAAAGCAATTGGTGAAATTATACCTTCTTTAAAGGGAAAGCTTGAAGGTGTTGCTATGAGAGTGCCTACACCCAATGTTTCACTTATAGAATTGGTTTTTTGTACAAAAAAAGAAATGGATAAAGATACAATTAATAGTGCATTTACTGCCGCTTCTAAAAAACAAACAAAAAAAATTTTAGAAGTTACACTAGAAAAGTTAGTTTCAATTGATTTTAATCATAATTCAGCCTCAGCAATTGTTGATTTATCTTTAACTAACATTGTTGGGAAAAATATGGGAAAAATTTCAGCGTGGTATGATAATGAATGGGGTTTTTCAAATAGAATGTGTGACATAGCAGAACATCTTCATAAAATCTCTTAATGAGAAGTATAAAAGATAAACCTAATCTAAATCACAAAAGAGTACTGCTCAGGTTAGATTTAAATGTTCCTTTAGATAATGGAAAAATTACTGACACTACTAGAATTGATAAAATTTTACCTACTATTAATTTTTTATTAAAAAGTGAAGCAAAAATTATAATTTTATCTCATGTGGGTAGACCAAAAGGTAAGATTGAAAAAGGGCTCTCCCTTAAACCAATATGTGAAGATCTAAAAAATAAACTAAACGAAAATATAAGACTAGTTTCAAAAAATATAAAAGAAATCAAATCTGTTGATTTATTTAATGCACATGATGAAAAAATTGTAATACTTGAAAATCTTAGATTTTATGAAGAAGAGGAAAAAAACGATAATGGTTTTGCAGAACATTTAGCAAGTCTAGCAGATATTTATGTTAACGACGCTTTCTCATGTTCACATAGGGCTCATGCTTCAATTTTTGAAATCACTAAATTTATTCCTTCGTACGCTGGCCTTCAATTAAATTTAGAAATAGATGCTCTAACTAAAATTACATCTGAAATTAAAAGACCTATAACTTGCATTGTAGGTGGCTCTAAAATATCTTCTAAAATTAATATCATTAAAAATTTAATTCCTAAATTTGATAATATTGTAATTGTCGGTGGGATGGCTAATAATATACTCAAATATAAAGAGTATGAAATTGGAAAATCTATTCAAGAAAGTAATTGTGACAAAATTATTGAAGAAATATTTTCTTTATCAAAAAAAGAAAACTGTAAAATAATTTACCCTGAAGATGTTGCAGTCGGGAAAAACTTAGGTGGATCAGCTGAAATAAAAGAACTAAATAATATTTCTAAAGATGAATTAATTTTAGATATTGGACCTAAAACAATTAAGACTATTAATTTATTAATCGAAGAAAGTAGTACTATCTTATGGAATGGGCCTGCTGGTTATTTTGAAAATCCAAATTTCGCCAAAGGTAGTGTTGAAATAGCAAAAAAAATTATTGAAAAAAATAAGAATAATACAATTTACTCAGTTGCTGGTGGTGGTGATACAGTTTCTCTTTTAAATAACATTGGATCAACTAATAATTTTAATTTTGTTTCAACTGCGGGTGGAGCCTTTTTAGAATATCTTGAAGGAAAAGAACTTCCTGGTATAAAAGCTCTTAATTAATATGTCAGAACTTAATAAAATTGCATTAAAAATACTGTCTAATGGTAAAGGAATTCTTGCTGCTGATGAAAGCAATGGAACCATGACTAAAAGACTAAATTCTGTGGACGTTCCTTCAACTCCAGAAAATAGATTGTTATTTAGAGAAACACTTTTTTCTTCTGATGGGATGAAGGATTTTATTGGAGGAGTTATTTTATATGATGAAACGATTAACCAAAAATCCAGCTTAAAAAAAACTATTCCAGAATTAATTTCTTTATCTGGAGCAATACCTGGAATTAAAGTTGATACTGGTGCAAAAATTTTAGCAGGATCAACTGAAGAAAAAATTACAGAAGGTTTGGATGGCTTAAGAGAAAGACTAAAAAACTATTACAAACTTGGAGCAAGATTTACAAAGTGGAGAGGTGTTTATAGCATTTCAGATAAATATCCAAGCAAACTATCTGTACACACTAATGCTCATGCACTGGCAAGGTATTCAGCTTTGGTCCAAGAATGTGGAATGGTTCCAATTGTAGAGCCAGAAGTTTTAATGGATGGAAATCATTCTGCTGAAACTTGTTTCAATAAAACCTCTGAGGTTATTAAAAAGTGCTTTGAAGAGTTAATGATCCATAAAATTGATTTAAGTGGAATAATTTTAAAACCCAATATGATTTTAGCAGGAAATACTTCTAATAAAAAAATATCCAGTGAAGAAGTAGCAAAACTTACTTTAAAGTGTCTGAAAGAAAGTGTGCATCCAGATGTACCTGGAATTGCTTTTTTATCTGGTGGTCAAACTGAAACTGAAGCTACTGAAAATTTAAACTTAATTAATAAACATAATGACACAAATTTTATAATGACCTACTCATATGGAAGGGCTTTACAACAAAGTGCACTTAAATTTTGGTCAAAAGATATTAAAAATATTAATGGTACTCAAAAAGTCTTCAACCACAGAGCCAATATGTGTACACTTGCGGCTCAAGGAAAATGGTCAACTGAGCTTGAAACAAAGTAAAGCTAATAAGAAATTTGTTTATTTAATTTCTCCAAATAAAATAAAGGATGAAAGTTTTTACACTAATCTAGCTCTTGTATTAAGCTCAAAAAAGATAAGTTTTTTTCAATTAAGACTTAAAAATGAAACCAATCTAAACAAATTAATTATTGGTAGAAAAATCAAGAAAATTTGTAAGAAATATAAAGTTAAATTTTTAATCAATGATGATCCACTACTTGCAAAAAAAATTAATGCAGACGGTTGCCATTTAGGACAAAAAGATATGGATTTAATAAAGGCCAGAAAAATATTAAAAAAAAAGATTATTGGTGTCACCTGTCATAATTCTATTAATTTAGCAAAAATTGCTATTAAGGCTGGAGCTGATTATTTAGCTTTTGGAGCATTTTATACATCTAAAACTAAGACGGTTAAATTTAAAGCTAGTTTGAGAATATTAAAATCTATTAAACAAATAACATTTTTGCCAATTGTGGCTGTTGGAGGCATAAAGCTAAATAATTATAAAAAACTTTTATTGAATAAAGCTAACTTTTTAGCTATTTCAGGCTACATTTGGGATAATAAAAAATATAAACCATTAGAAGCTATTAAAAAATTAAAATGAAAATATACGCAAGTGAAATCAGAGTTGGAATGTTAGTTGAATATAAAAATGACCTTTGGCAAGTTCTTAAAACACAACATGTCAAGCCTGGTAAAGGTGGTGCTTTTGCTCAAGTTGAGATGAAAAGTGTAAATAAAAATACTAAATTAAATGAAAGATTTAGATCTAGTGAGTCTGTTGAAAAAGCTTCATTAGATGAAATAAAATTTAATTACCTTTATAGTGATGAAACAGATTACTATTTCATGGACCCAAAATCTTATGAACAAATTAATATTAAGAAAGAAACAATTGGAGAAAAAGGCAAGATGCTAACAGAAAACTTAGAAGTCAGTATAAGTTTTTATAATGAAAAACCTTTAACAGTTGAGCTGCCCAATCAAGTAACGTGCACGATTGATACAACTGATGTTGCTTTAAAAGGGCAAACAGTTTCCTCTTCCTACAAGCCCGCAACTTTAGATAATGGAGTAAATATTCAAGTCCCTCCATTTATTGAAAGTGGAGATAAAATCATAGTTGATACTAGAACTATGGAATATGTC
>Ga0209425_10002942_pt1 | contig 18465 bp, 18 predicted proteins | sample COG_05_FD_184749 | JGI IMG/M metagenome (GOLD analysis project Ga0209425, IMG submission 184749) | Pelagic Microbial community sample from North Sea - COGITO 998_met_05 (SPAdes) (version 2) | ecosystem: Environmental > Aquatic > Marine > Neritic zone/Coastal water | place: Helgoland, sampling...
CTTTTTAAACTATTAAGAATTTATAACAAAAAGGATCAATATGTCAGAAGACGTTTCAAGCAAAGTAAAAAAAATTGTAGCAGATCACTTGGGTATCGATGAATCAAAAGTAACTGAAGAGTCTAGTTTTATAGATGATTTAGGTGCTGATAGTTTAGATACAGTTGAATTAGTGATGGCTTTTGAAGAAGAATTTGGATCAGAAATATCAGATAGCGAAGCTGAAAAAATTCTTACAGTTGGAGATGCGGTCAAGTTTATTGAAGGTAAAGCAAACTAATTACCTTTATGCCCTCACAAAATGATGGGGTAATGATAGTTTTATCTTCTCCATCAGGAGCTGGTAAAACTACATTAGTAAAAATGTTATCTAAACTAGATAACTTTAATATTTCTATCTCACACACGACACGTCAACCTAGAGCAACAGAAATCCCTAATAAAGATTATTTTTTTGTAAATGAGAATGAATTTAAAAGACTAATTAAAAATGAAGAGTTTCTTGAATATGCGAAAGTTTTTAATAATTTTTATGGAACAACTAGAACACCAGTTATTGATAAATTGAATAAAGGTAAAAATATCTTATTTGATATTGATTGGCAAGGAGCAGATCAAATCAAGAATAAAAAACTTGATTATAAGTTAATAACCTTTTTTATATTACCTCCAAGTAAGGAAGAATTATTTCAAAGACTTTCTAATAGAGATATGAAAGACAAATTGATTGTTGATGAAAGAATGAGACAGTTTGAGAGAGATGTCTTACATTGGATAAATTATGATTATGTTGTAATAAATGATAATCTTAAAAAATGCTTTTCTAAAATAAGCAATCTAATTGAAGCTGAAATAAATGGTGGCTCAAAAGACTATGATTTAGAATATATTAGAAATCATGTAAGCAAGTTAACTTTTTAATTTTTCATATTCACTAGTCAACTTATAGTAAGTGTTAAAATCTAAATTTTGTGGTCTTAAATTTAAATCAATTTTAAGATTATCCAAAACCTTTTGATCTCCATTAAATAATTGATTAAATGGTTTTTTTAACATTTTTCTTCGTTGACTAAAAAAAATTCTTGTAACTTTTTCTAAATTTTTAGGATCTTTAATTTTATGAAAATTTTGTTTTGGAGAAAAAAATAATAAAGAGCTATCAATTTTTGGTCTTGGAGAAAAAGACTCTGGTTTAATATCACATATTTTTTTTACATCCAATTTCCAATTAGCTAAAATTGATAATCTTCCATAAGTTGATTTATTAAAATTTGAGATTATTCTATCAGCCACTTCTTTTTGGAACATGAGGATAAGATGATCAAACCAAAAATTATCTTTTAAATTTATTATCCATTTACTAAGTATTTCAGTAGAAATATTATAAGGAAGGTTGCCAAATACTGTTAGTTTATCATCGCACAATTTGTATTCATCGATATTTAAAACATCATCGTTTATCATTATTAATTTATCCTTAAAGATATTGTTTAGATTATCTGATAAATCATTATCTTTTTCTATTACAAACAGTTTTTTAGGATTTTGTTTTAAAATGAAGGATGTTAAATTCCCAGTTCCAGGACCAACTTCAAGGATTGCTTTATTCTTAATAGGTGCAGAAGTTACAATTTTGTTTAAGATTAATCTATCAGTAAGGAAGTTTTGACCTAAACTTTTTTTTGCCTTAATCAATTTTTACTCAAAAAATTAATAGCTTTTATTAAACTAACAGGGTTAGACTTATTTTTGCCTATCATGCTTAAATTTGGACCATGATCAGGAGACACTCTAAGAAAAGGCAATCCTAATGTAATATTAATTGCATCATATTCAAATAAAGTTTTGATCGGGGTTAAAACTTGATCATGATACATTCCAACTATAATATTAAAATTATTTCTATTTTTTTTCATAAAAATTGTATCAGCTGCAAATGGTCCAGATACTTTATATCTTAATTTGGATAATCTTTTTATAGCTGGTATAATTATATTATTATCTTCACTTACTCCACTTACGGTTTCACAATGCGGATTCAATCCTGTAACACCAAATTTTGGATTATAGTGAAATGTTTTCTTTATAAAATCATTTATTAAGATTATTTTTTTTATTATATCATTACGTTTAATTTTTTTTGGAATTTGCCTTATTGGCACATGGGTTGTAATCGGGCTTACTGACAATTTTTCATTAAATATTAACATTGCATAATTTTTTGTATTAGTTCTTTTTGCTAAATATTCAGTTATACCAAGAAACTTATTTCTTAAAAAATGCTTCTTTGATATTGGGCCATTAATTAGTTTATATGATACTCCTTTTTTTAATAAATCTAGTGCAACAGTAAAACAATTTTCAATGTATCTATTAGATTTATTTGTAATCTTATCAAATGGTTTGTTGACATCGAGTCTAATATCTAAAAGATTAATTACTTTTGTAGCATATTTTTTTTTAATTAAATCATCTTTAGAAACCAATCTAAAATTTATTTTTGCATTAAGTGCTTTGGACTGCAATATAAAAAGTTTTTTTGAGCAAATAAGAATTATTGGAGTTTTATTTTTTATCTTTTTTAGTGATTTAAAAAATATTTCTAAAAAAATGCTATTCGGTTCTCCTGCAACAATTATAAGTGGTTTAGATTTCATTAATAGAAATTTCTTTTTTAATTTTATTGAAGTATATATTTGAAAATTGATTTAATTGTCTATTAGTTTCAGAATTAACTGCTTTAGCAAGCTCTTTGTTAATATCAAATTTTTTTTTAATAACTTTTATATCGCTGATTTTTAAAATTAAAAAACCACCAGGTAAAATAATAGGTTCAGAATACTCACCCATTTTTAATCTTGATATTATTTTTTTAATTTTTAAGTTTAAAGAATTCTCATTAACCCATCCTAGTAAGCCACCTAATTTAGATGTGTCAGAGATACTGTATATTGAGGCTGTATTTTCAAAGCCAGTATTTTGAATACTGTCTTTTATTATTTTATATTTTTCATCTAAATTTAAGTTTTGATCAATATTGAATACAATTTCATTTAATAAAAATTCTTTTGTTTCAATAAGATTTTTATTTAATTGAATATTTTTTTTTAATTTATTTTTATCAATTTTTATTTTTTCAGAAAATTTATATATTATTAATTGATTCCAAATAGCTTCAATTTTAATTTTATTAATAACAGTATCTATTTGAATATCTAAATCTTTTAAATATTTTATGAATTCATCTTTTGTTTCTATTCCTAGACTTTTGTACCTATTTTCAATAATTTGATTTAAAAATTTATCACTTAAATCAGTATCTTTTCTATTTTTTAAAATTTCAATTTGTTTTATTTTTTCTCTAATAAGAGATTCTTTTGAGATTTTAAAAATTTTGTCATCATTTAATTCCATTAATTTTGGATTTAGTGCGCTTAAATATTTAGTTTCTTCTTTGATATCCAAAGTTGTTATAATATCTCTATCTATTTTAAGTATTATCTTATTTTCAGTTGAATTAGAAATATTGCTTAACCATATAAATAATAAAAAAATATTTATTAATAATTTTTTTGAATTCATTAGTTTAGTTTTTGTATAAATCCTGACTAATTTTTTGATCAATAGAAGTAAGTGGAATTAAAGTTATTGTGAACAACAAATCTTCAGTAGGTTTTAGCTCTCTATCTTCATAAAAAGTTTTCTTATACTTTATGCCAGCTATTAGGCAATCATTTTTGTATTGGTATACTAAATCATAATATTCTGTAAGATCAATTTTTCTGTTTCTTCTTGTTTGAAAAGATAAAAAGTTATTTTCATTTATATTATATGTAGTAACATTTTCTATTGAGCTTGCATCTCCCATTTCGTTATTTTCTTCAATAAAATTAAATTTTGTTACAAAATTGTTTACAGAAACATCTAGGCCAATTGCGTTATAATCAAATTCCTTTAGATCATTATCAATAGAAAAATCATAATTTAATGCAAGAAAATTTGAAATACTGTGATCAATAGATCCGAAAATATTTGAATTTTTTTCGTTTAAAGTCGTCTTTTTGGGAATATTTTTTTCTTCAACATCTCTAATTAGAGATGCTAAATTAAATTGAGTATATCTATTGTTGTCATTTTGACTCTCTCGTCTAAAATCAACACCATAAGTAATCGATTTTCCTGATTCAAAAGAATCATCAATTGACAAGCGGTCTATATTAAAAATATTTTTAGCTGTAATTATTCTATTATCATCTGAATAATTTCTCATATTACTTGGGTTAATTCTGAAGGAAATTTTGGGTGTAAATGAATTAAAATAATCATTTTTTTGCTTAACAAAAGGTAAACTTGAATTAAATTCAAAAATACTCATCAAATCAAGTTGAGGATCTGAATTATAACGAGGGTTGTTTTTACCTATAGCATTGGTATTTTTTAAATAAAGACCAAAATTATTTATGTTTCCATAATCATAAAAAATTTTATCTTGTGATTCGAAGCTGATGTCATTAATTATTCTTGTTTCTAGATTATTAGTATCTTTTAAGTCATTATTTCCTTTAGAGTTAAAATCGACCACCCCATAATCATTTGATAATAAAGTAGTTGAAAAATCATAATAGGGTAAAATTATTTGATACCTATCAGATCTAAGTTTACGCAAATCCTCGTAAGAACTTATACCTGCATTCAAATCATATTTTTTATGGTTTAATGCTAATTTTATTTCTGATGTTAAAATGTCACTGTTAAGAGGTTTTAAATCAGTATTTGATAAAATATTATCAAAAACTTTTAAGTAAGTATCGTTACTAACTTTCTCTAAAGAAAATGTCATTTTGCTGTAATTAAATTTTTCTAAATCTAAATCCAGATCAAATTTTGAAAAAATATGTGTAATACTATTTTTTTCTTTTGTTTCAGATGATTTAAAATTATTAGTTAAACTAAAGTCACTTATAAGAGAGGAATTTTTATTTATTTGTCTATATTCTGCCTGAAACATTTGAGAATTTTTGCCAAAAAAAGTTGGCTTTACAGTATAATCTTTGTTTTCTGAAAGAGCATAATAATAAGGTAAGCTTAAGGAAGTACCTAATATTTTAGAATTACTTAATTTAGGTTGTAAAAAACCAGTTTGTCTTTCAACTGTAGGATCTGGATGAAAAAATTTTGGAAAATAAAAAACAGGCAAATCATAAACCATTAATAACGCATCATTATAAATTAATTGTTTTTTATTTTTATTATGCGTAATTTTTTTAGCTTCAATTCTCCAAGGAGGGCACTTATCTGATTTTTTGCAACTAGTAAAAACACCTTTGTTAACAGTGGTTACACCTTTGTCGGTATTTGAGGAAATTCCTTTTAATCTTGGGTCATTGTCTAGGTTATTAAAAGCATTTTTTTTTAACAGAATTTCAGTTTCTCCAGCTATAAATTTTTTATTTTTTAGATCAAAGAAACCATCTTTGAAAAATAAGTTATTTGATAACTCTTTTGAATTTTTAATATTATCATTTATAGACATATTGTTTGCTTTGAGTAATTCTTTTTCAACATCAAAAATAAAATTTTCAAACTCAAATAATTTTTTTTCATTTTCAATTATTTTGGTTCTATAAAAGGAACTCAATTCTTTTTTATTTCTTAAGTAGGATACATTTTTAGATTCAAATTTATATTTAGAATGAATTATAGCTTTTGTATTATCATCTGTAAGAATTTTTTCTTTATTTCTAAAATAAGTAATTTTATTAGTAAATATTATAAGATCATTTAATTTATCTTCAGCAACAACATCTTTTTCAGCAGTAATAATGTTTTCAAGTTTAAGGTATTGAAGTTTATTTGCCCTTATTTTAATTGAGTCATTATTAAATTTAATATTTCCTTCACCAACAATAATTTCTTTATTTTTATCATACGAAATTTTTTCAGCAAAAATAATTATATCTTCCTTAATATCTTCAATGATAATATTTCCATCAGCAGTTAATAAATTTAGAGTTTTATTAAACTTAAAGGTGTCAGCGTTAATGGTTAAACCTTCTTTTGTTGATATTTTTCCTCTTTTTAAGCCTTTAATTTCATTTCCATTTTTATTTATCTCTATTTCAGTTACATCAAAGTTAAATTGTTCATTTCCATAAGCTAAAAAATTTAGACAAACAACAAAGTAAGCTAATAAGTAAAAAAAATTAAAGTTATTTTTCATTAATCCTGTAAATTATAATTGAGCTACACATAGCTATAATAAAGATTGGAGTCCAAACAGCTAATGTAACAGAAATTTTTTGTGTATTTCCAAATACATAAAAAAAATTATTTATATAATAAATCAATACAGATAGAAACAGCCCTATAGAGATCATAATTGAAGTATTTCCATTATTTTTAACAAAAAACATTATAGATCCAGATAAAATTGTCATTAACATTAAAAATATTGGATATGAAACTAATTTTTGAATTTGAACGTTTATTTCAGTAGTTGAATAATTTAAAAGTTCATAATTTTTTTTAAGTTCCAGTAATTCCATCAAAGTTAATGAGGAAAGATTAGAAAAAAGGCTTTGAATTAGCGCATAATCAAAATTAGTATCAATTGTGATATAATCAATTTTATCAATATAATTATCTTTAAAAACTTTTGAATTATAAATTTTCCATTTTTTTGAGCTTATATCAATTTTATCACTTTTGATGTTTTTTATGATATTGTAATCATTGTCGAAAATTGAAATAAAAGAATCGTTCAAATAATTCGCATTAATTTTTGATGCTTTAATTATTAAGTTTTGATTATTGATTTTATCTTTAATCCATAAACCATTTTTTGTTATAACAGCAAGATATTTACCATCTGTGGTATAATTCGATTTTAATTCTAGGTAAAAAGATTTTAGATTAGAAGAGGCATTATAGAACAAGCTAACTAACAATAAACTCATAAAAAAAGTAAGACAACTTATAATAAATAAAATTTTAGAATTTTTAAGACCATTATATTTAAATATTTGTATCTGATTTTCCTTAAAAAAATTTATAAAAAAAAGCTGCGTTGATAATAAAAAAATAAATGGTAGCATTTCAAAAATAAGAGATGGGGTGTTTATAAGAGAGAGATATAAAGGAAAAAATGGATCTACTTCAAGTTTAGAAAAAAAATCAAGCTCTCCTAAAATATTCAAGATAAACACTAGTCCAAACATTATTAAAAATACATATATGAATGCTTTTAAGTAAATTTCTATAATAAATTTTATATAAGTGAGCATAATTAATTTTTATTGTGTCTTAAAAAATAGTTTTGAATAAAAAAAAATAATAATGACAAATAACAAAATAAATGGAATGATTATTAATTTATAATTATCAAGCATAGTATCTTCTACAAATCTTAAAGTTGTTTCAGAAAAAATTATTAAAAAAAATCCAGTTAAATAAATTATTATTTTATATTTATTATGATTAACATTTTCTTTAGATGTTATGATTAATAAAAGAGCAACCAATATTATTATAGGTATATATAATGGAATTATATATCTTTTATATAATTCTTTAAAAATATTAGATAAATTATTCAAATTACAGTTTCTAAGAAAAAATTGATTATTCAAATTTTTATTAGTATTTGTGTTTGATAAATTCAAAAGACATTTAATAAGATCTTTAGAACTTGTTTCTTGGGTCTTAATGACTGTAATTGTTCTTGTGTCAAATTGATTTAGATTAAAATCACTTTTAGAAAACTTAAAATTATTAATATTATTATTTACACTACTTATTGTTTCACCATCGTACAACGTTAGTTTTTGAATATTGTTGTTATATCTAAACATCCCTCTTTTCGCATAGGTAATTTGAAAATTTTCTGAAGATGTATTTTTTTCTAAATATATATTTTTAAGATTACCCTCTTCATCTTTACTTTCAACATATATTGTTACACCTTTAATTGTATCATTAAATTTTTTTGTTTTTATAAAACTTTCAAAAAAATTAACATCTGATGTTCTTAATAAATTTCTTGAAAGTTCCTGTGAACTAGGAACAATTATAGATGTAAAAAAAATTTGTAAAACTGTAAGAGCAATTGAAATAATAAAGAAAAATTTTATAAATTGTAATTTATGGATTCCAATGTGCCAAAAAATTATTAGTTCATTGTTTTGCTCATATTTATTAATTATGTACATAAAACTAAAAAACAATACAAATGGAAGTATCTTGCTAATAACTTTGGGAAAATTTAATAGTGTATATTGGATATATGTAATATAGCTACGACCATCTTCGATCATTATATCCAGATAGTTAACTGCTTGAAAAATCCAAATTATTAGACTTGTAGCTAACAAACTAAAAAAAAAGAAATAAGCACTATCTAACAAAATTTTTCTAAATAATATTTTTTTCATTGAAATACGATAATTTAAACCATATATAGCACTCTACTCGCATAGAGTGTATTTAAAATTTATGACAGTTCAAATTAATTATAAAAATAGCGGTTCACAAAAGAAACCATCCAATCTTATCTTATTTGTTGATGAAAAATTCAATATTACAGGCTTAAAAAAATGTATTTCAAATAATGAATTTTTGTACATATCAGATTTATTGAAAAGTAGTGATTTAAAAAAAGATATACTTCTTTTTGATATCAGCTCAAAAAAAACAATATTTTTAGTATCTATTAAGAAAGATATAAAGTTATCTGATATAGAAAATTTAGGAGCTAAATTTTATAGTAATATAAATCACGAAAAGACAAAAGAATACTATTTAAATTCAGATACAGTTAATAGTAAAATAAAAAATTTTGTAGGATATTTTCTACATGGATTAAAATTGAAATCTTATGAATTTAATATTTACAAATCAAAAAAAAATAAAAAACAAATTTCTATAAATGTTACAGGAAATAAAAATAAAATATCTTCTCAAGATTATTTAAGATTTAAAGCGTTAGAGGAAGGAAGTTTTTTTGCAAGAGATCTTGTTTCTGAGCCAGGAAATATTCTTCATCCTGATGAATATGCAAAAAGAATAAATTCGCTTAAAAAATTTGGATTAAAAATAAATATATATAATGAAAAAAAATTAAAGAAACTAGGAATGAATGCTTTGCTTGGTGTTGGACAAGGAAGTATAAGAGGATCGTATCTTGTAACAATTGAATGGAAAGGAGCAAAAAATAATTCTAATCCTTTAGCTTTTGTAGGAAAAGGAGTTTGTTTTGATACTGGTGGTTACTCATTAAAACCTGCAAAATTTATGGAAGACATGACCTATGATATGGCAGGTTCAGCCACAGTTGTTGGTTTAATGAAAAATTTAGCTATAAGAAAATCAAAAATTAATGCTGTAGGTGTGGTAGGACTTGTAGAGAATATGGTCAGCGGAAATGCTCAAAGACCTGGTGATATAGTAAAATCTTACAGTGGTAAAACAATAGAAATATTAAATACTGACGCCGAAGGTAGATTAGTTTTAGCTGATGCTTTAACATTTACAGAAAAAAAATTTAAGCCTAAATTTATAGTTGATTTAGCAACTTTAACAGGAGCTATTATAGTTTCTTTAGGTTCTGAATATGGAGGATTATTTTCAAACGATGATAAGCTAGCAAAACAATTATTAGAAGCAGGCGATAAAGTAGAGGAAAAATTATGGAGAATGCCTCTTCATAAAAATTTTGATAAACTTATAAATTCTAAAAATGCAGATATGCAAAACATTAATTATGTCGGTGGAGCAGGATCAACTACTGCTGCACAATTTTTACAAAGATTTATATTAAATAAAACACCTTGGGCTCATTTAGATATAGCTGGTATGGCATTTTCAAAATATGGTGGAGCTTTAAACTCAGGTGGAGCAACTAGTTATGGTGTAAGATTATTAAACAAACTAATAGAGGATGATTATGAGTAATATAGAGCAAACACTATCAATTATTAAACCAGACGCAGTCGAAAGAAATTTAGATAATGAAATTAAAGAAATATTCAAAAACAAAGGCTTTTCAATTGTAAAAGAAAAAAAAATACAAATAGAAAAGTCTGAAGCAGAAAAATTTTATAAAGTTCATGAAACAAAACCTTTTTATAATGATTTATGCGCTTATTTATCTTCTGGTCCAATTGTTGTAATGGTATTGGAAAAAAAAAATTCAGTGTTAGCTAACAGAGAGCTTATGGGAGCAACAAACCCTAAAGATGCAGAAGAGGGCACAATAAGAAAAAAATATGGAATTTCTATTGATAAAAACTCAGTTCATGGATCGGATAGTGTTGATAATGCTAAAATTGAAATAGATTTTTTCTTTAAAGACTGAAAATTTTTAAGATAGCCTTCGGGTACAATTTATGTTCTTCTTTGATAATTTTTTTATCTAGAGAAGTTTCAGTTTCTTTTTTTGATATTTTAATTTTTTTCTGCAAAATTATTTTACCAGAATCAAGTTTTGAACTTACATAGTGAACAGTGCAACCTGAAAATTTTTCATTATTATTTAAAGCTCTTGCACTTGTATTTAAACCTTTATATTTTGGTAGGTAAGAAGGATGAATATTAATTATTTTACCATTAAATTTATTAATAAAATTTTTTGATAAAACTTTCATAAATCCAGCGAGACAAATTAATTCAATTTTTTTTTTTTCAAGAATTGTTAAGATTTTTTTTTCAGCGATTTTAATTTTTATATATTTTATAACTGTTTTTTTAATTTTATTCTGACTAGCGTATTTTAAACCTTCTGCTTTTTTATTTGCAACAATCAAATCAATTATAATAGGAGATTTTTTAGTTTTAGAAAATTTAATTAAATTTTTTAAATTACTTCCTCTTCCAGAAATAAAAACAGCAGTCTTTATTTTTTTAGATCCATTTAATTGAGCCATTGAGTTTTACTCTATTTTTACCTTTAGAAACTTTTCCTATTACATATGGTTTAAATTTGTTTGTAAAATATTGTTTAACATTTTCATATTTTTTAGGATTGATTATTAAACAAAAACCAACACCACAATTAAATGTTTTAAGCATTTCTTTATTAGATATACCGTTTTTATTTAACCATTTAAAAATTTTAGAAGTTTTAATTTTATCTAAATTAATTTCTGCAACTAAATTATTTGGAATAACTCTTTTAATATTATCAGATAAACCACCACCTGTTATATTGGCACATCCATTTATTAAATTTTTATCAATTAATTGTAGCACTTCTTTTACATAGATTTTAGTAGGTTTGAGAAGTTCAGTTTTTAAAAATTTATTTTTTTTTATGTTAATTTTTTTTCTTTTAAGAAGATATCTTACTAAAGAAAATCCGTTTGAGTGAAGTCCACTAGAAGGAATAGCTAAAATTAAATCATTATTTTTAATTTTACTTTTACTTAAGATTTTATTGTTACTAACAACCCCAACTGCAAAACCAGCAATATCGAATTTACCTTTTTCATAGGTTCCTGGCATTTCTGCAGTTTCACCACCAACTAAATCACAATCAGATTGTTTACAGCCATTCACTATTCCCTTTATGATTGATTTAAGTTTTATTAAATCAATTTTATTAATGGAAATATAATCTAAAAATAAAAGAGGTTTTGCTCCTTGAACAATCAAATCATTTACACTCATTGCAACTAAATCAATTCCAATTGTGTCATATTTATTAAGAGTATTTGCAATCTCAATTTTTGTTCCAACACCATCAGTACATGCAACAATTTTAGGTTTTTTCAGGTGTTTTGGAATATTTGAAATTGATCCAAAACCACCAATATTAGAAAACTTTTTTTTGCCTTTTTTTTTTGATGAAACTGATGCAATGAACTTAACAAAATTATCAGCTGCATTAATGTTAACACCACTTTTTTTATAGGTAAATATTTTTTTATTCATTAATATGTTTTATGAAATTTAATTTTAAATTTTTTTCTTATAAGAGGATATATATCCATTTTTACATACTTGCTTTCTTAAATATTTTTTTTTCCACAGATAATATTTACGCAAAGACTTTCTCTGTAAAGGATATTGAAATATCCACTCCATTTGAGATTAATTTTGATAAAAGTGAGATAATTGATGAGGGATTCACTAAAGGATTTGAGCAATTGATTCTATCTATTGTTCAAACTAAAAATCAGGTAAAACTTGAAAAAATTCCCCTAAGAATAATTAAGGGAATGATTGAAACATTTTCAATTAAGGAAGAAAAATTTATTGATGAAATATATTATTTAAAACTTAATGTTACTTTTAATAAAAAAAAAATATTTAATTTATTAGAAAGTAAAAATATATTTCCATCTTTACCTGTAAAAAAAAAAGTATTTTTTATTCCAATTATACTTGATGAAAATAAGAATGAAGTCTTGATGTTTTCTGAAAGTAATTTATTTAATAAATGGAACTCAAAAACAAAAAAATATCATTTATTAAAATATATCTTGCCTACGGAAGACCTTGAAGATTTTAATTTAATAAAACGCAATTCAAGAAATTTAGAAAATTATGATTTTAGAGAGATAATTCAAAAATATAATTTAAAAGATTACATAATAATGATTATATTCAAAAATAATAATGAATTAAGAATGTTAAGTAAAATTAATTTTAATGAAAAAATAAATCTTAAAAATTTAAGCTTCAAAAACATTAATCTGGATGATGATGAGGAAATTGAAAAATTTTCTGAAAATTTAAAATCTATATTTGAAGATTATTGGAAATCAAAAAATGAAATTAATACTTCTGTTAAATTGCCTTTAACTATCTCAATTGAGAATAATAATAATTTTGAAGTATCTAAATTTGAAGAGCTATTAAAAAAAATAGACTTAATTTATGATTTTTATATTTATAAATTTAATAATAAAAATAATATTTATAAAATCATATTTAATGGTTCTCCAGATTATTTTTTGAAAATTATGAAAGATAAAAATTATGAATTTGATACTCAAAATCATATATGGAGCCTTCGATGAAGAGTTTGAATCAATTAATTTTAAATTTTGATTATGAACAAAATTTTAAAGACCAAGATTTTTATGTATGTGATAGCAATGAAAATTCTTTTAAATTATTAAATAGTTGGCCTAACTGGAAAAAAAATTTTGTGAATATTGTTGGACAGAAATTTTCAGGTAAAACTCATTTAGTAAATATTTTTTTAGAAAAATTTAAAGGAATTAAAATAGAGTCAAATGAATTTAACAATGAATCTCTAAAACAAATAAAAATTTATGAAAATATTGTTATTGAAAATTTTAATGCTCAAATTGATGAAAATCTTTTTTATACATTATTTAATATCATTGAGCAGGATAATAAATATTTGATTCTAACATCAACAATACCAATTGTAGAACACATGTTTAAATTAAATGATTTAAATTCTAGATCTAATAATTTTCTATTATCTTATATAGAAAAGCCAGGAGATGACCTTGTCTTTGCACTAATATTGAAAAATTTATCTGACCGTCAAATTTCGATTGATAAGAAGTTAGTAGAATTTATTATTAAAAGAATTGATAGATCGTATAGCAAAATTTTTGATTTCATATATAAAATCGACGAAATTAGTTTAAAAAGAAAAAAGCCGATTGATTTTAAGATAATAAAAGAAGCTTTAGGAGAATAATTGAACAAGTATAGAACACATAATTGTAACGAATTAAGAATAGATGATTTAGATAAGCAAATATCTATATCAGGTTGGATCAATAAAAAGAGAGATCATGGAAACCTTTTATTCATTGATCTTAGAGACAATTATGGGGTCACTCAATGTATAATTGATAAAGAGAATAAAAACTTTTTACAGCTAGAAAAGACACAGTTAGAAACAGTTATTAAGATACAAGGAAAAGTGGTTAACCGGTCTGACGAAACAATTAATAAAGAAATTGAGACAGGTGAAATTGAGGTGGTAATAAATGAAATTGAAATATTGGGAACTTGTAAAGAACTACCTATGCCTGTCTTTAGTGACCAGGAATATGCTGAAGAAATTAGGCTTAAATATAGATTTTTAGATTTAAGAAGAAAAAAAATTCATGAGAATATAATTTTAAGATCAAAAGTAATTTCATACATAAGAAATGAAATGACTAAAATTGGTTTTCTTGAATTTCAAACTCCTATATTAACATCTTCCAGTCCGGAGGGTGCAAGAGATTTTCTTGTTCCAAGTAGATTAAACCCAGGTAAATTTTATGCATTACCTCAAGCACCTCAACAGTTTAAACAATTAATAATGGTTTCAGGTTTTGATAAATATTTTCAAATTGCACCATGTTTTAGAGATGAAGATGCAAGAGCTGATAGAAGTCCAGGAGAGTTTTATCAACTAGATTTAGAGATGTCTTTTGTCGAACAAGAAGATGTTTTTAATGTTGTTGAAAATTTATTAGTAAAAACTTTTAAAAAATTTTCAAATAAAAGATTAATGTATGATCAATTTCCAAAAATTTCTTATAAAGATTCAATGTTAAAATATGGAAGTGATAAGCCTGACTTAAGAAATCCTTTGATAATAAATGATATTACAGAAATATTTACAAGAGAAGATGTGTCATTTGAAATTTTTAAGAAACTAGTTAAATCTGGATCAAAAGTAAGGTGTATTTCGACTAAAGATACAAAAAATAAGCCAAGAAGTTTTTTTGACAATATTGATAAGTGGGCAAAAGAACAGGGGGCACAAGGTTTAGCATACTTTACTTTTGAAAATGAAAAAGAACTTTCGGCCAAAGGGCCTATAGGTAAATTCTTTTCTAAAGAAGCTTTACTAGAAATTATGAAGGAAACAAATTCAAAGGTAGGAGACAGTATTTTTATGGCATGCAGCAAGCAAAATGAATTGGAAAAAATCACTGCTTTAGCTAGAGATAAAATTGCCAAAGATTTAGATTTAATTGATGATAATATTTTTGCATTTTGTTGGATAGTTGATTATCCAATGTTTGAAAAAGATGAAATAACAAATAAGATTAAATTTAGTCATAATCCTTTTTCCATGCCACAAGGTAACCTAAAAGAAAATGATTTTGAAAGTCCTTTAAATATTTTGGCTTATCAATATGATATAGTCTGCAATGGTATTGAGCTTTCATCAGGTGCAATAAGAAATCATAAGCCAGAACTTATGTATAAATTGTTTTCACTAGCTGGATACGACAAGAAACAAGTAGATGAGAAATTTAGCGGAATGATCAATGCATTAAGTTATGGAGCTCCACCTCATGGAGGAATAGCTCCTGGTATTGATAGAATTGTAATGCTACTAGCAAATGAAAAAAATATTAGAGAAGTTACAATGTTTCCAATGAACCAAAATGCACAAGATTTAATGATGAAAGCTCCATCAGAAGTTAGTGAAGAACAGTTAAAAGAACTTAATCTTATTTTAAAAAATAAAAAATAAAAATTACTTTTTACCTTTTAAGTTTATCTTGATATCAGAAAGATCTACAAGATTTTTTTTATAGTTATTTCGAACAAATCCTTTGCTTGTTATGTCTTTTACAATTTTAAGTAATTGATTTTGATCTTCAGAGTTTGGCTCATCTAATGTAGTTGCTTCAACACCTCCTATTGACGGTGTATGAGCTAAATCTTCTCTATTTTGATAAGAAATAGCTAATTCTCTAAAAATATAATCTAGTATTGAGCTTGCGCTAAGGATTCTATCGTTACCATGCACTTTGCCAGAAGGTTCAAATTTAGTTCCAACGAACGCACTTATAAATTCGTCTAAAGGAACACCATATTGGAGTCCTAAAGATACAGCTATAGCAAAATTATTCATTAGAGCTTTAACTAATTCTCCTTCTTTACTTGTATCAATAAAAATTTCTCCTATCTTACCGTCTTCATATTCTCCGGTATGTAAGTAGACCTTATGGTCTCCAATAGTAGCTTTTTGGATATAACCTTTTCTTCTATCAGGCATACCAAATCTTTTACCACCTCTTTCAGAAGTTTTATTAAAGTTTGAAATAATGTTTTCTTTATGTTGAGAGTTTGTTTGGTTTGTCTCGGCTACTATTTCTACTTTTTTGTTTTCAATAACTTTATTGTTGTTGGGATCTAGACTTTTAGTTTTTCGATTATCCAGTTTTACATCTAAAACCTCAAATTTTCCATCATCTCTTTTTTCAAGGTTTTTTAACTCAGTTTCATTTATATCATTTAAGTAATGATTAACTTTAAAAGTACATGTGTAGTAAGTTTCAACTAAATATTTTGCCATTAAACTCCAATTTAAATTTTAATTTGAATATTGATTCAATTAATTTATATACAAATTCATATTTTAGTCTAATTTAAATTTTACAATTTTTAATTGAATAAATAAAAATAATATTATGTTGACACTTTTTAAAAAACTTTTCACTTGGTGGAATCAAGACACTTTTGGCACAAGATTAAAGACTATTTTTTTTGGTAAGCTTGTTGGTCATGACGAACTAGGTAATAAATATTATGAAAGTAAAAATGGAAAGAGGTGGATTATATATGCAAATTCAATTGATGCATCAAAAATACCAATTGAGTGGTATTCTTGGATACATTTTACTCATAATAGAATAGAAAATAATCATGATCTTAAAAAATATGATTGGCAAAAACCACACCAATCTAATTTAACTGGCACTCAAGGTGCCTATTATCCAAATAAAAATAAAAATGCTGTTAAAAAAAAATACTCAAGTTGGAAAGAATAAATTAAATTTTTATTTTTATAGTTTTTTATTTTATTTTTTTTTTATTAATATCTCTATTTCACAAGATAATATTGAGGGAAACTTTACTGATTTAAGAATTTTAGACAAGATAAGCTCCAAAAATACTTTAGTAAGATTAAAAAATGGTGAGCTAATTAAATTTAAAGACCTATCTATAAAAAGTCTAAAATGTAAGAATTCTGAATTTGATGATAACCCTGAAATAACAGCATATATACAAGTTAAAGATTTAACTGACAAAAACAATAATGAGGTATTTGTTTTTAATGGATGGATGTTTTCTTCGAGCCCTTCTATAACACCTTTTGATCATTCAGTGTACGATGTCTGGCTTGTAAATTGTTATTAAACAATAGTATCATTGTCAAGCCAGCTAACATTAAAGTTAGAGTTGATAAATTTTTTATGGCTCAAAAGTTTTTTATGTAGTGGAATAGTTGTTGTAATTCCCTCAATAACAAATTCATCTAAAGATCTATTCATTCTTTGAATTGCTTCAGTTCTATTTCTTCCATGGCAAATTAACTTGCATACCATACTATCATAATAAGGAGTTACTTTGTAACCTTGAAATATAGCTCCATCCACTCGTGTTCTGAATCCTGATGGTTGATGACACATGCTAATTATTCCTGGAGAAGGTTGAAAATTTTTACTAGCATCTTCAGCATTAATTCTACATTCAATAGCATGACCTCTAGGGTTTATATCTGTTTGTTTAAGTGCCGTTTCTTTTGAAAATGCAATCCAAATTTGTTCTTTAATGATATCAATTCCTGTTACCATTTCTGTTACAGGATGTTCAACTTGCACTCTTGTATTCATTTCAAGAAAATAAAACTTTCCATCCTCATATATAAATTCAACAGTACCTGCACCCATATATCCTATTTTTTCTACCATTTTTACCGTTTTTTCAAATAGATCTTTTCTTATTTCATCATTAAGTACTGGACTTGGTGTTTCTTCAATTAATTTTTGATGCCTTCTTTGAACAGAACAATCTCTTTCATGAAGGTGAATAACTCTATTTTTACCAGCTAAAATTTGAACTTCTATATGTCGTGGATTTTGAAAAAATTTTTCAATGTATACTTCATCATTTCCAAAATATTTTTGTGCTTCTGATTTAGCGGTAGAAAATAATGTTTCAAATTGTTCTTCTTTATGTACAATTTTCATTCCCTTCCCACCACCACCACCTGAAGCTTTAATTAAGACTGGGAATCCAATTTTTTTACACAGTTCTTTAGCTTGAGCAATATCAATTACACCACCTTCAGAACCTTCAATTACTGGTAAACCATTCTCTTTAGCAATTCTCTTTGCTTGAATTTTATCACCCATCATTTCTATATGTTTTGATGAAGCACCGATAAAACTTATTTTATTTTCTTCAAGAATTTTAGCAAAACTAGCATTTTCAGATAAAAATCCATAACCAGGATGCACAGCATCAGCATTAGTAAGTTCTATTGCCGACATTAAATTTGGAATATTCAAATAACTATTCGCTGGTTGGTGAGATCCTATACACACACTCTCGTCTGCCATTCTTACATGCATACTTTCTCTATCAACATCAGAATGAACAGCTACAGTTGGAATTCCCCATTCCTTACAAGCTCTAATAATTCTAACTGCAATTTCCCCACGGTTTGCAATTAAGATTTTTTTAAAC